>Ga0209633_10003046_pt1 | contig 15665 bp, 10 predicted proteins | sample Cruoilmetagenom1_FD_187290 | JGI IMG/M metagenome (GOLD analysis project Ga0209633, IMG submission 187290) | Oil polluted marine microbial communities from Coal Oil Point, Santa Barbara, California, USA - Sample 1 (SPAdes) (version 2) | ecosystem: Environmental > Aquatic > Marine > Oil seeps ... | reverse complement strand
ACGCGCAACCGTGATTGGTTTGCCGACTTCACGGCATAAAATCTGCGCCAGATCCTCTCTTCTCCGTTCGAATTCGTCTACGCAATGCATTAGAATATTAGCCCTGATATCGGAAGAAAGCCGTGCCATCTCAGGTTGCGCCAAGGCAGCAGCGCTTATAGCCTGTTCCATAGCGGCGCCATCAGCAAGCGCCACACGAGCCAGTGGCTGACTACTGAACTTATCCAGTACTTCAAGATTATCATTGGGTTGGCATGGTTCACCGGCCAGATAAAACGGATATTTCTCGATCATCGCTGTTTTTCCTCGGGTTTCATCGTTCTGTTCTCCAATTCTACACAGCAGGAACACATCATGTCACAACGTGCCTTGGCTATTCTCTCCGGTGGACAGGATTCCACCACCTGCCTGTTCTGGGCGCTCAAGCGATTCGGTACAAACCATGTTGAAGCGCTGACCTTCGACTACGATCAACGTCACCGCATTGAACTCCATAGCGCTCGGGCCGTCGCCGCCCTCGTAAACGTACCCCATACCATACTGCCCATTAATACCTTCGCCGCTATTGGCGGCAACGCGCTCACCGATCCTGGTATTGCTCCATCCAGCAGCGACACGCCATCCGCTTTGCCCAATACCTTCGTTCCCGGGCGTAATCTTGTTTTCCTGACCTTTGCCGGAGCCTTTGCCTACCAGCGTGGTATCACCCATCTCGTCGCCGGGATGGCGCAAACCGATTACAGCGGTTATCCGGACTGTCGTGAAAACACCCTGGAAACGCTGATGCAGGCGATCAATCTTGGCATGGAAACCGAATTTACCCTCCATACGCCCTTGATGCATGCCACCAAAAAAGAAACCGTACTTTTGGCGCAAAACCTTGGTGCTTTGAAATCCATGGCCTTAACCCACACCTGTTATGAAGGGTTAAGACCGCCATGCGGAACTTGTCCAGCCTGCCGCCTACGCGCCAAAGGATTCACCGAAGCCGGGATCAGCGATCCCCTGCTCGATTCGCCGATCCCGCAAATTATCCAGCCAATATCATAATTTTACGCACAATAGTGATTGCGCAACAACCATCCTCTCAATAGGAAACGAGACCTGTGTACGAAAGCCATTTTTTTCTCATGCTGCGTTACAAGCTATATCAATTCATCCCTTGCTTGTAAACCTCGGTTCCATTCATGAACTCGGTTCTTTCGTTCCTTATCAGTAGTTAATAAATTGTATTGGGAATACATCATTGGTAGAATATGTCTATATATATCTAAAGACATCTTTAGAGGAGAATCGATCAATGACCAGTGTATATGAGCGTATTGGTGGTGCAGCGGCTATGGATAAAGCAGTAGATATTTTTTACGGTAAAGTGCTTGCAGATGATCGCGTCAATCAATATTTTTCTGGCGTTGACATGAAAACGCAGGCCAACAAACAAAAAGCTTTCTTGACCATGGTTTTTGGCGGCCCAAATAATTACACCGGTAAAGACATGCGCCGAGGACACAAACATCTTGTTGACCGGGGATTGAATGACAGTCATGTCGATGCGATCATTGAGCTGCTTGGTGGTACCTTGGCAGAATTGGGCGCAGATCCAGCCGACGTTCAGGAAGTTGCTGATATCGCCAATAGCGTTCGAGATGACGTGCTGAATCGATAGCTGATCCTGGGATCTGCTCGCTTATATCATCGATGAGCAAGCGAGCCATAAGCGCCAGCCACTGCGTGTATTCCTCTTTGCCCCGCTGTATCAACGCAGGCGATCAGTGTGCTGACGCATGGCTCCAGTCGTCTCGAGGCAAGCCATTGAATATTGCTGTTAAATAATGATGCCATGATCAAGCCAGTAGCTGTTTTCACCAAGCGCTGCGCTGGTCAAAGTGTTAAAGCGCAGACTAACGTCATTTGGATTACAACTTCGGCCCGTTGCCGTTTCCACCCGATCAACCTTAAAACCCTCCGAACCTCTTTTATCGCGGCGCAGACTCACGCGCAACAGCAGTTCGTCCTGTGTCTGGACACGCCTGCGTACCTGATCGTCGGCAAAATCCATGGTGTATAAAGGTGATCCGGCCCAGCGCTCAACATTCAACTGTCGATAACCCAGCTGCATCAAACCACGCACCTCCAGCATAGTATCCTGGTGTAATTCATAATCCTCATCATCCAGATCCACATCTGTATAATATAGATCTTCATCCTTAATGATGTGATCTTTATCCATTAAACCGATATTCCTTATCGTTGAATAAGGAATAAAGCGATTGGAGTGCAAGAAGAAGTTGGTCAAGCGTCCTTGGCCGAGCATACACAGCATCGCTCCTACCGCCGCGGTTGTCTTGGGATCGGCAATCATCCCCTGTCGGTTAAACGGATACCAGCCCCCAACTTTGTATCGACTCAACTTTATGATTCGATCAGGGGGCAAGGGCAGCAAACTTCGCACCACAGCTTCGATACCCGGCAACTGAGAGGGGCGCCCGGTAAGGAGCAAAAGATCGCAATCAAACAGATGTATGATCTCGCATAATGCGCGCAGTGTGCGGCAAACCGAAATGCGGTTGGTTAAAAACAGCTCGTGCAGCGCGCACAAATCGATGCTGACCGGAACATTGAGCAAGTCAAAATCTGGTTGCTCCTCAGGTTCATGACGCCGCACCAGGCTGGTGACATGATTCAAGAGGCGTTGCGTCGGCGGCGATTGATCAGCAATGAGATCCTTTAAGGGGAAGGTTTTCGCAGGTGTCTGTGAAGCCGGATCAAAATTTTCGTAGGCCTTGAGTATAAACAATCCCGCCGGATACATGACCTGAATTGCCAGTTGCTGGCGCATGACCTTATCTTCAATGGTTACCGGCGCAGTACCCATCAAATGCGAGAGTACTACTTGCGGATGTTTGATGCCATGATGCATCAAGGCATTGTCGAAAGCCGGCACCAGCGTGGCCTGAATAAGCTCCAGCAGTATATCGTCGCCCGCAACCTTGAATCCATCGCGAAAGCGCTGTTTGGGATCAATCCCGACATTGCCGCCCCGACCTTTGTCAAGGCAGTAATCATTAATCACCAGATCGGTGGTTCCACCACCGATATCGATGGTGGCAATACTGATCTTGCGCTCTTTCACATCGGGTCGGGGGCGAATAGTAGTGGCGATAAATTCATCGGCCCGCCCACTAAAGTGGTTATCTATTTCACTGAACAAATAAATGATCTGAGCGCACGTAGCCTCGTCCCATTGCACTTTTATCGCCGGATATGGCGGCCATGGTTTGTTATCGGGATCATCGACGGGCACATCCTCGCCATGCCAGCCGAATGCTTTCCAGATCAGACCCATCGCCTGTTGCATGCGTTTTTCGAATATTTCACGCTCGGGTTTTGACATACCCGGCGGTACCGTCAAGATGATGGAACGCAGATGTCGCGGCATACCGGCATTAGGCATCTTTTGCCTCTGTGCAGCGCTGTTGATCTGGCACAAAGTCTGCGCCAGAACTTCTGCCAGCATGAACATCATCATCGAACTTCTGGAATAACGGGGAGTGAAGACGGGAATGCGTTCTTCTTCAGGCAGTTCGTACAACGCTTCCCCATACGCGTCAATCAGATTGGTGAAAGGAGCCGCCACCGCCGGAAATTCATTCAAACCGCTTGAAGCGCTATTGAATTTCCATCCTGGTTCGTAGGGAGCTTCATCCCACAGATAGCGTTTGGGGCTTGATATGCCCGTTGCGCCTTCATTACCAGTTCGTCTGCTACCGAGAAAAATGGATTCCCGCCCAGTGCGGGCGATAGTAGGCCAGAGAAAAGCATCGGATCGACCGCTGCGGAAAGCCCAGTCGTTTTTACCGAAATTAGCCTGGGAAAATTCCACCCTGCTGACAAAGGGTTCCGCATATACCCAGTGTGGCTGGGTCAAATCACGCAGTTCCAATTCATAGCGCAGGCCCAATGGGTCTTGATGCGGGTGTTTCTCCACCAATACCCCACAGGTTCGAGAATTACCCACATCAAGCAGCATATCCACCTGTATCGGCTGCAACATATCCTCCGGTGCATTGCGTAACAGCTTGATTTCAGGCACGCCAGCATATTCACCGATCACAAATAAAAGATTGAGATAATGGGCAAATGGCTCCAGATTTTTGATTCGGCTTTCAATCTCATCCGGATAGAGGCGCAGCCGTTGTTCCGCCAATTCACCATACAACTCATTGATCCATCCTTCGATCCATGGTTGTTCGCTAAACCAGCCGATATGATGCGCCCGATAGGCGAAAGCGAAACAATCGCCGGTCTGAACATCCCGATAAGTAGGCGCCAGATATGCCAGATCATCCTGATCCTCAAACACCGTGGTATCAATGGCCAGCACCAGGCGATAGCTATGTCGATCCGGATCTTCGGCGGGATCAACAGCCACCAGACGCGCCCGCGCCCATGTGGTCGGGCCTTCACCATAATCTCCGGATTCGTATTTTTTCAACAACGGGATCGGTATCCAGATATCATCCAGAAGGCGAACGGAATCATCCACATTGACGGTAATACTCGAGCGCAGCGCCGTTTCCGGTTGTCTCGGGTGGACATGACTGTTCCGGCGCTCATCATATTCAAGCCGGGCCAAAGACCGGTTGCTTTCCTGGACTACAAATTCCCCGGGCATGCATTTGCGAAAATCCTGCCCCAGGCCAAAATCAAGAAACTGCACGCCCGAATTGCTGACCAAGGTCACAAGATCATTAAAATTCACCAACTCAGATAGCATCACTGACCCCAAGGTTATTGCTGTTTTTCGGGCGCCTGAAACAAATCCACAGAAAACCGCTCTCCACTGTCATAATAACCGTGACATTGCGCCTGATTGCCACCCCCCGTATCACAACGAACCGTGGAGCGTTTGAAACGAATGCCATCCTCACAGCGAATGTCATCCTGATCCTGCAGCACCAGCTCATCACCCTCTATCCTCGCCGATGTCGGGCCTATGCATTCCACCCCATCACTGCGGTAATAGTGGGTACTACCTTCGCCATTCTTGAACTCGTACCCCACCCGAACTTGCCGCCCGGACCGATCCATAAGCCCGGTATCCGCATACCATGTGCCATCAAGAAACTGCGTAGCGCCGTTTTTCATCGCTTCAGAGGGAAGCTGCAATGGTGGCCCTTGTTGCTTGATGTCGGTTCGGTCATGCGCGCCATTTTGCCGTGGCGTTTCTCCAGCCCCGGTTTCCTGATCCAACTCCGGAGCTGGCGGAGTAAAATCCTCGTGGCGCACCTGTTGATCGCCGAGCTCCGAATAAGAATCCGCCGCTTCATGTGTCATCATATTTTCGTTGCGATCGATTTTCCGCTTGATATCCTCATCTGTATGAAGGCTGGAATCACGATGCTTCGTCCCGGAATAGCGATACCTTTCATCCCTGTCGATATTCACAGTCCGGTCGCTTTGATATGTCGAATCTGAATTTCTATCCATACGAGTTTCATCCAGCGCTGTTGAACGATCCGATCCGGTCTCGTCCAACTGAACATGCTGAATTTCTTCTGTGGGCACAACTGCCCGCTGACTACGCGCAAACAGCCACCAAAATAAAGGTATCAGGAGGAGTAAAAGCAATAACAATAATAACAGGCACCATGGGAAACGACGTCTGGATTTAAGCGGTAGCACAACAGATTCGGCAACTGCCGGAGCAAGCGGCGGTATAGATGCTTTAGCAGCCATTGATTGAACTGGCAACAGAGAAATGGAATCCCGATCATCTTCCAAGTTACTGCCATGAAATCCCCAGAAAGCAATCACCGGGTTGCCATCGACCAGATAAACATGCTCATGACCAGGAAATTCGGTGATATGCCGCAGTAAACGCGCAAAGGTGCGTCGGTCACTGTTGGACGTTTCCATCTCAAGCAATTGATCCGCATGTTGCTGTATGGTTCGGCGGATATTAGCCAGAAAGGACTTGGCCTGATCTCTTTCTTCATCGGTTGCAGCCGACCATGGTACGACCACGCCTTGCATGGAAGCGTACCAGTCAATTCGGCTGCCGTGCTCGTTGATTTGCGGAATGGCGAACACATCAGCCATCTCATGACCCATTTGTCGGGTAATAGAGGCGCGTAAGCGCGCAGCAGCCTGATATACCGGCTGGCCATCAGCGCCCAGGGGGCGAAAACGCTTGAGATCGCCGCTTTCGATGAGTATTTTTTGCGTGTCTTCAGTCATGGATTCCCGGATTAAACTTGAGGAAGCTGTTATGAACCACTAATCATCAACTAAATGTTCGTAGGAAATCTTCAGGGAACCTCTGATCAAGTCTGGGCGAAGCTCAGGTGTGGTTCATTATGTTCAGATGCGAGACGACAATCGTGCGTAATAGCAGGGCTATTGCAAAGATTATCAGCAATGAAGTGGACATAAGGGACGCAAGCGGGTTCGACTTCGCTCACCGCAGGCACCGGGTTCATAATATGGATTAGAGCTTCCCTGGATGTTGGAATTTTTATTCAGCAGTGCATCCCGAATTATATCGATCATCTTGAGTCATTGTATACGAGACTATCAGGGTGAGGGAATAGCATTACGGCAATGCGCAGGGCCAGTGACTTCAATGGCGGCTTTCTGTATCATTTCATTGATTTCCTGAGCATTGTTGGCAGTATAAACGCGCCCTCCGGTTGCTGAAGACAGACAATCCCCGGCATTGGTTCCAGTGATATCGACGGTATTGATGACCAGAAGGGGCTTTTGTTGAGCCAAGCGCCGTGCGATGCCGCAAACATCAGCATGACAGCTTTCCTTACCATCTGATACCACGATCAATACGGCTGGTTTATTGACCCCGTCAACCATTTTGGCAGCCTGGAGAATACCATCGCCCAGTGGCGTCCCGCGCTCCGGTTGCAGGCTCCTGACACGCATCAACAGCCGCTGACGCTCATTTGGCTTATAAAACCCCATATTGGTGGCTTTGGGACAATCCTTAAGCACCACCAGGCCGGTATCCACATCCTGGGGTAGGGTTCTAACCAGACGCCGGGTCGCTTCACGTGCAGCAGTAATTCGCTTGGGCATCTGGGCCTGGTTAATGGTTTGTCCTACCCGGGTTCCGCTCAAAACTGAGCCCAAAACGCCCATGATAGCTTTGGTTGTGTCATCACTGTTTTGCATTGCCTGACGCAAAAGTCGTTCTGAGACTGAATCCGGAGCAATGCTTTGATTCATACTGCCAGAAGCATCGAATACAATGACCAGATCCGGCGCAAGTTCTTCAGGTCGTTCCCCTGGACATTGTTCCATGGCTTTATCGAGTTTCTTTTCATCTTGCTTCTTCTGCTGGCGACAGGTTTCCAGCGCCTGTTTCAATTCATTACTTAATATCTGAAGATCCTTATGACGCCGCTGCTCAGGTGTCAGCGATCGATCGAATAGCTTAAGTTCGTCGCAATCGCCTTGCGCCTGCTTGAAACGCTTTTTCAAATCAGCAAATGGATCGGGCGGCGGACGGCATGCATCGAGTTGCGTCTTTAATTCGTTGCGCAGCGTTTGAAGATCCGTATGATGCCGCTGCTCAGGTGTCAGCGATCGATCGAATAGCTTAAGTTTGTCGCAATCGCCTTGCGCCTGCTTGAAACGCTTTTTCAAATCAGCAAATGGATCGGGCGGCGGACGGCATGCATCGAGTTGCGTCTTTAATTCGTTGCGCAGCGTTTGAAGATTCGTATGACGCCGCTGCTCAGGTGTCAGCGATCGATCGAATAGCTTAAGTTCGTCGCAATCGCCTTGCGCCTGCTCGAAACGATCTCTCAAATCGGCAAATGGATCGGGCGGCGGACGGCATGCATCGAGTTGCGTCTTTAATTCGTTGCGCAGCGTTTGAAGATCCGTATGATGCCGCTGCTCAAAAGTCAGCGATCGATCGAATAGCTTAAGTTTGTCGCAATCGCCTTGCGCCTGCTCGAAACGATCTCTCAAATCGGCAAATGGATCGGGCGGCGGACGGCATGCATCGAGTTGCGTCTTTAATTCGTTGCGCAGCGTTTGAAGATCCGTATGACGCCGCTGCTCAAAAGTCAGCGATCGATCGAATAGCTTAAGTTTGTCGCAATCGCCTTGCGCCTGCTCGAAACGATCTCTCAAATCGGCAAATGGATCGGGCGGCGGCTCTTTATGCGCGTAACACCACCAGAAACACAATACAAGCAGCAGTAATAATATCCCCCCCGCAATGAACAGCCATCGACCCATCCTGCGCCTTGTAATAAGTCTCACAGGCGCGCCCAAGCCCGAAACCGCGGGGATTTCATCTACAACTTTTGCGCTGGCAGCGGGGTTCACAAGCGCAGCGGGGGGATGATCTGCAAGCCGATGTCCCCAGAACGTCAGCACCGGCTGATCACCGACCACATAAACATAATCATCGCCCGGATAATGCAAGGATTCCCGCAAAGAGCGGGCCAAATCAGGATCATGCGCATCCAGTTGATCCGCCAGATGGGACAGTGAATCCAGGCGATCGTCCAAACGATGACGGATATTTCTCTGCCGGGAGAGCGGCAAATCAGATAATCGAACGGGCTGTCCGGAAAGATCACTGTACCATTCAACGATAGAATCATCGCTGGCGATCCGCGGCTCCGCCAGCAGGGATGCCGTGATGGCCGGCAAATGACGGCGAATTATTTGCCTGAGCGCCGGATAACGGGAAAAAAGTGAATCCTGATCCGTGGCGTTGACCGGCGCAAGTCCGCTGAGGGTCAATCGGGCGATGCGTAAAGAAGCTGCCATTTTTTCAATCCGTTAAATTCCATGCCTGGCATGCATGGCTTCCAGGTCGGAGGAAGCAGCGATCACATGGGAAAACCTCATAAAACAACCCATATTGCATCTGAACCCTCTGAACCATTCATGAACCCGGTGCCTGCGGTGAGCGAAGTCGAACCCGCTTGCATCCCTCATGCCCGGTTTCTTCGTTGCAAATCTTCGCAATAGCCTGATTACGGTCGATAAGCGCCTCGAGTCTGAACAGCAGAAATCACACCTGAGCTTTGTCCAGGATTAATCCAGAGGTTCCCTAATACACAAAGCGCAACCCGAAATTGAGTATCGTTGCCGAGTATGCTTATGGCTTCACTATATTGTAACTATTTATTTAATACCAATAAATTATATAATAGTGTCCATCATCAATATTGATTGATCAACAATCCCTATTTTATCATCACTTTATTATTCCCAATTGAGAACTATGTCTTCAAATTCCAGTAAAATTCGCAACATTGCCATCATTGCCCATGTAGATCACGGTAAAACTACTCTGGTGGACAAATTATTACGCCAGTCCGGAACGCTCGGAGATCGAACCACCAGTGTTGAACGCGTCATGGATTCCAATGATTTGGAAAAAGAACGGGGAATCACCATCCTGGCCAAGAATACAGCCATTCAATGGGGCGATTATCACATCAATATTGTCGATACTCCGGGGCATGCCGATTTTGGCGGCGAAGTTGAACGGGTTTTGTCCATGGTGGATTCCGTTCTGTTGCTCGTGGACGCGGTGGACGGCCCTATGCCGCAAACCCGATTTGTGACCCGCAAGGCTTTTGACCGGGGTCTGCATCCCATTGTGGTCATCAACAAGATCGACCGCCCCGGCGCCCGACCCGACTGGGTAGTCAATCAAGTCTTTGACCTGTTCGATAATCTGGGCGCAACCGACGATCAACTTGATTTCCCTATCATTTACGCATCAGCTCTCGAAGGCATTTCCGGTCTCGATATCAATGAACTCGCCTCTGACATGACGCCTTTGATCGAAACCATTATCTCAAGAGTTGCGCCTCCAGATGTCGATATTGAAGGTGCTTTTCAGATGCAGATCAGCGCCCTCGATTATTCGAGCTTCGTCGGCGTAATCGGGCTGGGACGCATCAGCCGCGGCAGCGCCACCACCAATATGCCGGTCAAGATTATTGATCGCGCCGGGAAAATACGTTCAGGGCGTATTGTACAGATCATGGGACATCTTGGGCTGGAAAGGAAACCCGTCGACCGGGCACAAGCAGGAGATATTGTCTGTATCACCGGCATCGACAAGCTGCAAATTTCAGATACTGTATGCGATCCGGCTCATCCAGAACCCCTTCCGGCACTGAGCGTGGATGAACCGACGGTCAGTATGACGTTTCAGGTTAACACCTCGCCATTTGCCGGCAAGGAAGGGAAATTTGTCACTTCGCGCAATATCAAGGAGCGCCTTGATCGGGAGTTGATCCATAATGTTGCGCTGCGCGTGGAAGAAACGGATAGCCCGGACCGATTCCAGGTTTCTGGCCGGGGGGAACTGCATCTTTCCATCCTGATCGAAAACATGCGCCGCGAAGGCTATGAGCTTGGCGTATCCCGACCGGAAGTGATCCTCAAGGAAATTGACGGCGAAATCCACGAACCATTTGAGACACTTACCCTTGATGTTCAGGAGCAACACCAGGGCGGCGTCATGGAAGAGATCGGACGGCGCAAGGGAGAGCTTCAGGACATGGTTCCTGACGGGAAAGGTCGCGTTCGGCTCGATTATATGATTCCATCGCGAGGCATAATCGGATTTCGGTCACTCTTTCTGACCATTACATCCGGCACAGGCATCATGTCCACGACCTTTTCCCATTACGGCCCCGTCAAGTCCGGTGAGATCGCCAAGCGCCAGAATGGCGTTCTTGTCTCCATGGTTAACGGCAAAACCCTGGCTTATGCACTATTCAATCTGCAGGAACGGGGAAGGTTGCTGATTGATCCCAATATGGAAGTTTATGAAGGCAGCGTGATCGGTATCCATTCAAGAGGTAACGATCTGGTGGTCAATCCCACCAAGGCCAAGCAACTGACCAATATTCGCGCCGCCGGCACTGATGAAAACATCCTTCTGACGCCACCGATTCGGTTCAGTCTCGAACAGGCGCTTGAGTTCATCGAAGACGATGAACTCGTTGAAGTCACCCCTGTGTCGATCAGAATTCGCAAAAAGTATTTGAAGGAGGTGGAGCGCAAAAGAGCGCATAAATAACCCCCCCGACCATCAGCCTTGTTGCAGCGCGGCAATCCGTTCCTCAAGCGGGGGATGGCTCATAAACAGGCGCGATAGGTTCAAGCCTTTAGTCCCGTAAATACCCGCCACTTCGATGGCATCGGGAAGATTGGCCTGCGGTGAATTGGCGCCAAGGCGCCGCAGTGCCGCTATCATAGGATTAGTGGTACCCAACAATGATGCCGAACCAGCATCGGCGCGAAACTCCCGCTGGCGTGAAAACCACATGACAATGATGCTGGCCAGAAGCCCGAACACAATCTGCGCGGCAATCACCGTAATAAAATAGCCTATGCCTGTGCCCCTTTCATTGCGAAAAACGGCGCGATCGACCACAGAACCTACAATGCGCGAAAAGAATATCACAAATGTATTGAGAACGCCTTGCAGCAATGTCATGGTGACCATATCGCCATTGGAGATATGCGTGATTTCATGCCCAAGTACGGCTTCTATTTCATCCTCAGTCATGGAATACAGCAAACCCGAGCTGACCGCAACCAGGGCATGATTGCGATCAGCGCCAGTTGCAAAGGCATTCATATCGGATGATGGAAAGATAGCAACATCGGGCATGCCTATTTCAGCGCCCCGCGCCAATTTTTGAATCGTTTGCATCAGCCAGCGCTCTGTAGAGCTTGCGGGATCTTTGATGACTTGACATCTCATGCTCTTGATTGCCATCGGTTTGGAAAGAAGCAGTGATACAAACGATCCCCCCATGCCGAAAATCAGTGCGATAATGAGCAGACCGTTGATATTGACCTGAGAATCAAGCCCGGTCAGTCGAATAACGATAGATAATACAGCCAGAACCGCGATATTGGTCAGACCAAAAAGAAAAATACGATTCATAACCTGATCCTCCTGTTAACCTTGGGTTATTCACCCGAATTTTTCGCTTTGATACCAGCAGTGTGTGATGCCAAGAAACTTCTGATCAAGTCTGGGCGAAGCTCAGGTGCGACCCCCCATGTTCAGATTCGCGCGTGGGTTAGCCGGTCTATTGCGGAGATTGTCAACAAAGAAGCTGGACATAAGGGACGCAAGAACCGAGTTCAGAGGTTCCCTAATACATATCTATTAGCACTATTGATATATTAATTATCTTAACTTATAATTGCACTCAATGCATTGGATTGTTTCACATCTTTAAAAAATGTTTAACATCTATTCAAATTCTTAAAGAGGAGTTTCCATGCCTTTTGTTGCGATTATGTCTGAAACTGAAGCCAAGAAAAAACCAATCACGCCCATATTTGTAGGCGGACGACCGCTGGCGATCTACAATGTGGACGATAAACTCTATGCCACCCATCGTTTGTGCTCCCATACCTGCGCGCCTTTGACCCGAGGCAAGCTTGAAGGGCATGTCATCGAGTGCCCTTTACACAAAGCCAAATTTGACGTACGCGATGGAAGCGTCGTCAACTGGGCCTCACGCCCGGCGGCCATGGTGAAAGTTCTGAATTTCTTCAGCCGCCCGCGACCGGTTAAATCTTATCCTCTCAAGGTGGAAAACGGGAAAGTCCTTATTGATCTGCCCTGAACATGGATTCAGATACAAAGTGCAGTAAAACCCGCCAGCATGATTAAAACGCCACTGATCCGGAACCTCAGAGCGTTCATTCGGTAGTTCTTATCTCTGCTCTGTACAGCAATTGCGACAGCAACGCCGCATGACGGTGTTGCTGTGCGTTGCAGCGCAACCTTTGGCTAGTGATGATAGAGACGAGTTGATTGACAGCAACGTTGAACTCTTCATTGACCAGAAGATAATCATAATCCTGATAATGGTCCATTTCTTTCAGAGCGGCATCCATCCGCTTTTCAATAATATGCGGTGCGTCCTGCTTTCTTTTCTGCAGCCTTTGCTTCAAAATCTCCAGTGATGGAGGCATGATAAATATACTCACGGCCTGGGGCATATGATGGCGTACCTCCTGCGCGCCCTGCCAATCGATATCCAGGATAACATCGTATCCCTGCTCAAGCGTGGTCATGATATTTTCTTTAGCCGTGCCATAACCATTTCCGAATACCCGGGCATGTTCCAGAAACAAATCTGCGCCAATCATCTGTTCAAAACGCTGTTCATCAATAAAATGATAATGAACGCCATCTTGTTCACCGGGTCGCGCTGGGCGTGTTGTATAGGATATCGAGAAGACAAGGTTTGGCAGCGTCAATACCGCTTGATTGGTCAATGAGGTTTTACCGGCCCCTGAAGGGGCAGAAATAATAAAGAGCGTACCCTCGAATGAGCATGAAGCATTCGTGGTCATAAGGCTTTGTACCCGGATTCAAGTGGGTGAAGTGAGGGAAGTCATGAACTGAAATGTCTGAACTTCCCGGATTTTCATCATGCTCGGGCATTCAAGGATCATGCGTTCATGGGTGGAAGCGCAGCAATACCAGGAATTAACCTGAAAATCTGTTTGAACCAATCCCATCTGAGGAACCTCCGATTAATTCATGAGATATGCAAATCTCAGATTCTGAATGTTTTTCAAGCTTTATATTATTATACATCCAGCCTGGATACTTCCAGTGCGTGCTTCTCGATAAATTCCCGCCTTGGTTCCACATGATCACCCATAAGCGTTTCAAAAATATCGTTGGTAGCTTCAAGGTCGGTGACATTGACACGCATCAGACGGCGTTTCTCAGGATCCATGGTGGTCTCCCGCAACTGATCTGGATTCATTTCACCCAAACCTTTGTAGCGCTGAATATTCTGACCTTTACGCGCCAAATCCAGCAGCCAGGAAACCGCCTCACCGAATCCCTGAACCGTGGTTTTCTGAGTCCCACGCTGTACCTGTATGCTTCCGGAAGCAGCTGCCTGTAGTTCCTGTTCCAGCCGAATCAAATGCTGATAATCTTTGGTGGCGAAAAATTCCCGGCGCAGTTGGATAGTCTGGCGAGCGCCATACTTGGTGCGACACAGAAGAATGCCGCTGGCATCCACTTCCTCGACATGGAAAGGGTTTTCAACCTGCGATACCTCAATTGCCGAGCTCAAATCTTCAGCCCATTGCCGCATGATTGCCTCAGCATCCGAATCCGCGCTGAGTACTGGAGCATGAATTCTCGCCATGGCTTTGATAAGGTCCACATCATATTGTTGAGCCATTCGCCCCAGAAGATCCTCACGTTCATGATGTCTTTGAGCCAGGAATTTTATACGCTTCATATCCATGGGTGGCTGACCCGATATCTCAATCCGGGCATCCTTCAGCGCAATATCGAGCAGATGCTGGAAAAGTTCGTTGTCGTCCTTGGCATAAAATTCGGTTTTACCATGCTGAATGCGGTAAAGGGGCGGCTGGGCAATATAAATATGACCGTGTTCGACCAAAGGATAAGCCTGGCGATAAAAAAAGGTCAATAAAAGGGTTCGGATATGCGAGCCATCCACATCAGCATCGGTCATGATAATGATCCGATGATAGCGTAATTTGGCCAGATCAATGCCATCAATACCGATACCGCAACCCAGTGCCTTAATCAAGGTTCCGATTTCAGCAGAAGCCAGCATTTTATCCAGCCTGGCCTTTTCCACATTCAGAATCTTTCCTTTGAGCGGCAGAATTGCCTGGGTGCGTCGGTTTCGCGCCTGTTTGGCGGATCCGCCGGCCGAATCTCCCTCGACGATAAAAAGTTCACTCAGGGCAGGATCCTTCTCCTGGCAATCCGCAAGTTTTCCCGGCAATCCCGCCACATCAAGTGCGCTTTTTCTTCTCGTCAGTTCCCGGGCTTTACGTGCAGCTTCCCTGGCGCGCGCAGCTTCGAGAACCTTTTGACATATGGCTTTTGCATCCTGTGGATGTTCCATCAAATAAAGAGGAAGCTTTTCCGATACCAGATTTTCCACCGCAGGCCGTGCCTCTGAGGAAACCAGTTTGTCTTTAGTCTGGGAGGAAAACTTGGGATCCGGCATTTTGATGGAAATTAAACCCGTAAGTCCTTCACGAATATCTTCACCGGAAAGAACCAGTTTCTCCCGCGCCGAAGTCATTTCACGCTCAACATATTGATTGATCGAACGGGTCAGCGCTGACCGAAAACCCGACAGATGGCTGCCACCGTCCCGTTGCGGAATATTATTGGTAAAGCATATCACGTGCTCCTGATAACTGTCCGTCCATTGCAAAGCGACTTCAACACCGATGTTATTTTTCTCGCCTTGAAGGAATATGATATTTTTATGCAAAGGCGTACGTTTTCGATTGAGATAAGCCACAAAGGCTTTCATTCCGCCATGGGAGGCAAACGTTTCGTCGATACCACTGCGCTCATCATGCAGGTGAATGGCGACGCCATCATTGAGAAATGACAACTCGCGCAAACGACGGGAAATGATATCGTAATCATAGGTGATATTGGTAAAAATTTCCGGATCAGGCTGGAATCGAATAGAGGTGCCTGTATCGTCTGAAGGCCGCGTGACACGCAGCGGAGCTTCCGCATCCCCTCTGACATAGCGCTGTTCATGACGACCTTGATCGCGCTCAATGACCAGTTCCATCCAACAGGACAATGCGTTGACTACGGAAACACC
>Ga0209633_10003045_pt1 | contig 15670 bp, 11 predicted proteins | sample Cruoilmetagenom1_FD_187290 | JGI IMG/M metagenome (GOLD analysis project Ga0209633, IMG submission 187290) | Oil polluted marine microbial communities from Coal Oil Point, Santa Barbara, California, USA - Sample 1 (SPAdes) (version 2) | ecosystem: Environmental > Aquatic > Marine > Oil seeps ... | reverse complement strand
CTTAAAGCCCATCAGTTTTTCCGAATACCGCCCAATTTCGTAGCACGTTTGCACCAATCAAGATTGAATCCGGTTGTACTGGGTTTAATTCGCAGGAGAGCATCATGGCTGTCCGTGCTTTTGTGGTGCTTTTGTGGGAGAGCATCATGGCTGTCCGTGCTTTTGTGTTCGGTTACCGCTGGTGAATTGGGCTCGATATACCGTTAGGAATTTTCATCCAGCCGCTTGCTCTGCAATAATTCATCAACGCCATGACCAAACTTCTCGGTCAATTCCATTACGCTGGTTATCGGTATGTCCAGGTAGGTAATTTGATCAGCTGGCAGTATCTGGGTGATACCAGACCAGACGCTTGGTGCGCTGGGGACATAAACCATCGAGCGGCCATCCGGTAGTTTTTCAATTTCCAGTGCGATGCGCTCAGCTGTGCCCAGCTGGAGCGCAACCGGCCTCATACCCTGGGCTGCGCTGCTGTCAAAGGCACTCTTGATACCTTTGATCATGGCATAACCAGGAATTTTCGCCAGCACCTTGCTTTCAAGCGCCTTGACGAACCCACTTGCCATGGAGTGACGGGCTACAAGTCCGGCAAAAAAACAAACAAGCACTACCGCCAGGATGGCGAGCAGGTTAGCCAGCGCCACACCTCCGACGGTATCAACTGGCAACCAGTCGGCCATTGGTTTCGCGATGACCATCATGAATCCAATAGCCTTTCCCAACATGAAAATCAGGAACATCAGCGGTACCAGGAAAAATAGGCCACCGATGATAGTGGTTAAAACAAAACGGACTACCGGGTTATCGTTCATTCTGTAAACTCCTGACTATTTCGTGTTGTGATCGCACATTATGACCAGCATTTTCGTTAATCAATCATGAGCAGGATCCGGGTAGTAAAACCACTGCTTGTGCCGTCAAGTTCGTTTTGACTGTTCCAAATATAGCGGTAATTGACACCAAACGAAAAAAACGGCGTGAGCCACCAGTTCAAGCCCAGCGACCCAATTTGCATATCGCCGCCTTCTACTTTTCCATCGGTCAGATTGACGCTTGAATAACGGGCAGCAAGTTCCCATGCGCCTTTACCGTTTTGATATACCGTCCTTGATACCGGTATCGGCCGGAAAAGACCATTTTTCTTACTATATGATCTCATTTCGCCTGTCAGAACCCAGGACGCAGAGACATAATAACCATCAAATACCGGGTTCTCCAGGGCTGGATTCTTTACTGCCGTGTGGAAATACTCGGATGCCAGCCAGAAAGGCCCTTTACGCCAGGACAGTTCCAAATTGTAGGTCTCTACTTTATCCGCAAGCAGACTCGCCGCATCATTACCAAATGCGGTATCAACAAAAGTTGGCGACTTGTTGAATTCCGGTTCGCTTTTAAAACGAAACCCTTCCTCTGCATCGGAATAGCGGTAGCCAAGCCCAAGGTGGAGAAGATTACTCTCATCCTTGGTCTTAAAAGGAACCCATGTCAGGCGCCCAACAAATTGGCTGGCGCTTTCGCTAAAATCCTGACCTGCATCGAACCAGTCATTAAAGACACCAAAAGCCCAACTGGTGTACTTCTCGGGACTGTTTCCACTCCAGACAACACCGACATTTCTGGCGGGAAGCAATGCATCAGAAACTGCCGAACGCTCCTGCCAGGGCAGAAAAGCCATTCCGGCCAGCTTCTCCATGGAGATGGGCTCTTTTTGCTTGCCAACACTCATCACTGAATTTTTGAAAAACGGGATGTCCAGGCGCCAGTCAAACAGGGTAATGTCATCTTTGTTTTCAGTTTCGAAGCCCTTATCGAAGGCGTTGGTGGCCCCGGCGATTATATAAATCCATGGTTTTTCGAAATTAAGGGTACCAAAAATTCCTAATCTCAGTGCTCTGATTTCTCCTCCATCATAGTCATTCAGATCGCCAAATTGCGCTTCACTTACAGCGTCCTGGGTCAACCAATTCATTCGGTCCAGGCCAACACCGCCCGTAAACATTCCGGATATCCACTTCGTTTCAAAGCGGTTCCACTTGCTGCTGTCCTGGTAGTTCATTGGTATGGCCATCGGGGGCGGTGTATAAGCCAGCCACCCCGACTTTACCGGCTCGTCATCAGGGTCATCAAATCTCACCCCCATCAGACGGTTTTTAATCACAATGCCATCGTGCACAGCGAAATCGGCATAAGTTTTGGTGTCAAGCATGACCGCGAAATTCTCGCGGGGGTCATCATTGAAAATCATGAAGCTAGGTGATTTACCGATCTCAAGCTGGCCGACGATGAACCCCCCATTGGCGTTCACTACCTGGTCAGCCTCATCCCGTGAGATTTTGTCTTCTGTAACAACTTCAAGTTTGCCTTCACTAATCAGGATGTTGACGACCTTATCCTCGACCTTTCCTGCCGGGTCAGTCAGCTTTACATTCCGGACAAGGGTGTTTTGAGTTCCGAGAATCTGAGCACTCACCAGCGGCGAATACTGTAGGAATGCAGCAAATAGGATAACCAGGAAGCGTGTTTTATCAATCCCGACGGTACTCTTCATATTCATTTTTTCCTTATCTCCCTCACTAATAAAGGTTCTGCCAGAACTTTGCCTGTGCTCTCAATTTGAATGCGCTATCAAAAAACCATCCTTAGCCGTAAGCCCGCGGTCCAGGTTGAGTCTATTTCCGGGTTTCTGGCAGGATCTAAAATCAATTGAAAATCAGGCAGCAAAGACGTATTTGCCGTAATCTGCCAGAGATACGACGCTTCGAGCACTTGCTCACTGCCCAGTTTCATTCCGTGGGTTTTATCCGAAGGTTTGTTCCAGCCCAAACCGATGGTCAACCAGTGCTGGAAGGCCATCTGGTAAGAAAAACCTGCACTAACAGACTGTTTTGCCAGCGCCCCGCCTCCGCCATCCGACCAACCACCACGCACGAAAGGCACCCAGTGATCAGCAACCTTGCGGCTCCACGAAATTAACCAGCCCGAACCCTTGGGTGTGCCGTTTTGCACCAAGTGGTCCTTGTACCAATAACTAAACTGTATACGATCGGTACCCCGTCGCTCTATAGATGGCGTCCAGCCAATCTCCAGGTGCTTGAGCAGCTCACCTGAATCCCAGGTATTGAAGGACGGATCGCCACTTTTCGCGTTGGCATCGTAAAAGCCACCGCCAATCCATAAGTTGTCAGTGACAAAACCCTTTGCTACTGCACCCATTGCGCCGATACCAGTAGTCGCCATCGTAGGACTCAGAATAAAGCTGCGGTTCAGAAAACCGCGAGAGATGGTCTGATAGTAGAACGCATCAAGGTAGGCTGAAAAATCCAGCAACCCCACCACAAATGCTGCACGTTTATTGGCAAAAAATTGCTGCCATGCCAACACGGAAAAATCAGTACCAAAGTTGTCGCTGTAAGCAAATCCCGGATCAGTTGCAACTGCACCGATCTCACCCCGAAGTGAGGCAGGTGGTATTCCAGTACCGATTTTCGAGCGGTTTTCCAACCGAAACACAATACTGCCAGGACGCTCAGAGCCGCGCCCAAACAGCACCCATTCCCCTTGCAGGCGGTAAATTCCACCCGCAGAGTCACCTTCGTCAGCCAAAACATCGGAAGCACCGAGATACAGCATTTGTGCATTTATGCCAAATGAAAAGCCGGTTCGAATTTTTAGTGAAGCCTTCCAGTCATACCAGGGTTTGAGGTGTATTTCCCGGTTATCTACACGAAACGCATTGATGATATCTTCGACATCACGCTGTTCACCCGTCACCCCGGATGGTCCGCCAATGATGCTTTCTGGCTCATCAACTGTCTGCTCATCGTTTGCCAGAAGAATTAGGGGCAGCAGCAATCCCAGGCACAAAATTAACTTCTTTATGGTCTGAAACTGCATAGCGAATGTTGTATCACTCATTGAAGAACATATACCCAGCAGTGCATGTGCGCATAGTGCATCACCTGCCGTCATTCCAGGGGGCGGCAACTACAGGATTGATGGACAAACGGATCTGATGCTCGCTGGCGAAAGCATCTGCAGACTTCACATAATTCCAGTATTGCAACTGAAACTTCCATGGTCTTGTACCAATGATTGTGGTCTTGGCAATACCGATTCCGGCTGGAATAGTCCAACGGTCACCGTCGGGACGGGTATGGTCGTAGGTAATAGAGGGACCAGCGGCCACTTGCCAGCCACCACCAAGAGGAAATGCATAGAAGTAGCTCAGAGAAGTTACATCTATGTCCTGCTTACCAGAACCGGCAATATCCCACTGGTGTGCCAGCAAACCGCCAACCACACCCCACTTACCAATCATTCCAAGTAATAATTCGGGACCCAGCCCCCAAAGGTCCTTGCCCAATATGTCATTAGTCGCAGTCGGGATAGTTCCGACCATGCCCAGCCCCCAAAGCAATCCGCCCGGTGTCGTGATGCCGTAAGAGAGGTCAAATCCGGTATCGCCAAGATCGGTTCCCTCCGAGCCAAACCCACCCTGCCCGTCCGGCACCGGCTCATTGAACATGAGCGGGATAGCCGGTCGGAAAAACACAGAACCTCCGTTGGACAACTTGAGAGGGAATACTGTCTGAAACACATAGCGAAAAGCACTTTGATCTGCTGCATCCGGCAAGTCACCCTGGAAGGTGACGTAGTCGAAATTGTTGCCAATGGTCATGACCGGTGAAGTCGGGTTCGAAAGTTTGGCCGCCAGTTCTTCAGCACTGGGCGCACCTGAAGCACCCTCATTGTTTATCGGTTGCCTTTCAATCTGCACGGCCTGTTCGGAAAACCGGAATTCAGAAACCTCACCCTTGTCATTGATTCCACGATACAGGTTTGCTTGTGTGGCGCTATGCTCGATCCGCGCACATGTTTCCTTCTGCTCAATGAGAACACACACGCGGTCTTCACCTTCGATCCGCCACTGGCGCGGAAAGACATCTCCCCAGGCAGTCAATTCACCTGTGCCATCGGCATGGTAAATCGCTGTCGCTGACACGCCTTTCTTCAGCGTACCGCTAAAAGTCTTGTTACTGATCAACTGCCTCAATTGCCCGGCACCCGTGACCGGCACCCACTCATCAGCAACCCCGGCAATTGGCAGTGTTAGTATCACCAACAGGATCAAAACCATTCTTACAGTGTAATTACCCATAACAATCAGCCTTTTCGGATTACAGGTATGCCACGGCTATTTAAAAAACCAGCCGTGCCCTCAGTCCCCATACCCACAAAGTATCAGCTTCCGGATTCAGCGCGGGGTTACGGATATACTGGATATCAGGGGTGATGGCAAATTCCTTGAAAAGCTGAATACGGTAGAACACCTCCAGCGTCTGCTGGTTTTCCAAACCCGGGCCCCAGGTACTTTCCATAGGCTTGCCCCAGTTATATGCCACACCAACCTGGTTGCCACCGGAAACGGTCTGGTAAGCAAAACCGGTGCTGATGGATTGTTCAAGCAGGGCACCACCATCATCCGCGTAACCGGCGCGAATAAAGGGAATCCAGTGGTCACTAACGGAGCGACTCCATGACAAATTAGCCCCCCAACCGCTTGGTGTGGCTGCTGCATCCCGCTTGTCGGCATGCCACAGTGTCAGGTGAGTATTGTTCAAAAATGCGGTCTCACGGGACGAGTTCCAGCCAAATTCAAGGTGCTTGAAGTACTCGCGGTCATTGAAAAAAGTCTCGAATCCATCAAAGGGTTTATGCGGGTCGGAATTGGTGTCTGCAAAACCGCCGATAATGTAAAAGTTTTCATTGAGGTAACCACCAAGAGCCAGTCCCAGGCCTTCGTTTGGTGCAGGGATACTGGCTGAGCCAGTGGAAAAGGCAAAGTTAAAGAAACCGGTCCATGGACTGGCCAACGTGTAGACATCCACGTAATCGGTCACATCAACATAACCACCCACAAAAACCAGATCACCACCTTTCATGCGTTGGCGCCAATAAAGATTGGTGAGACGTGTACCCTGGTCACTAAATGGGGGTTCAAACAAACCGATGTAGCCGGTTTCAAAGCCAAAGCTGCCAGGTGCAACATTGCTGCCGTAAGCATGACGATGCTCGGCCTTCCAGATCAAAGCACCGGAATTACCCTTGCCGTCACTGGTGGCTTCCCAGGAACCATAGAACCTATACATGCCACCAAAAGCATTGTCTTCTCCCGGGCTGTCACTGGCAGAAAGATACACAGCGGAATAGTCACCACCGAGAGTCACACTGTGGTCCTTCTTGATACGCGCTTTCCAGTCAAAATAACTGCCGGCAAAGCTAGCCGGAAACATGGGCGTTACCTGGTTGGAGTCTATATCGAGCCGGTTTTCAACCTGTTCCGGACCGGCCAGGGTTTCCACTCCGGGCCGTTCAGGGCTGGCTTTCTGCTCACACTGGCTGGTTTCATCTTCAACGCAGTCAGCATTGTCCACCGCATGCAGCACCGTTGGCAGAAATGCCAACAACAACATTGCAAACAATCTTCCAACTGCAAGTGAACCTGTCATGTGCTCGCACCTCTCCTGAAAAGGGGGTCAGATACAATATGTACGATATCCAAAAAAGTATCCGGCCCCTTTATCGTTAGCTTCGGTTCACTTCAGAGTCGTCTCAAACTTTTTAACAGCAACTTTAATCTTATCGTTGTAGTCCAGATCTGCCTCATCGCGTTGCTGGTTAAGCTTTGCATAAACATCCAGCATGGATTTTGTCGGCGGGCCCTCGGTTGATTCCATCATGTTGTGCAACCAGATCATCTTGGTGAAGATCTTGGCCGGTTGGTTAATGATCTCAGCCAGTGTGCGTCCGACCGGAACATAGGTGGATTCATACTTATCGACCAACTCGGTAATCACCACAGCCTGTTGCTCTGCCTGTGCGACTTTGGCCGAGCCAGCACCGGAGGTCTTTAACTTCTCTACGCTGGCAATTGCATCTTTCTTGTATTGAAGTGCCTTAAGCACATTCTGGGAACTGGATTCGACGTTCTGGTACAAATCCATCCAGAACTCGAACTTTTCATCCAGTTCTTCCTGTGTATAGGGCTCATTGGGATTGATTGACAGTTTAAAGTTGGAAACCTGTGACACACCATCGACCGTCAGTTTGGCCTGGTAATTTCCAGGTTTGGCAATGGGCATGATGTTGGTAGCAGGCCTTCCTGGGATGGCTGAAACCATTGTGTAGCGCATATCCCAGACAAACTTATTAACGCCGGAATTGAACGACCATTTATCGCTGTCATAATAATTCAACGTCATCGCGTCATTACCATAGTGCCTGATACTATTGCCTTCCTCATCGAGAATATCCAGACTCACATCATTCGCGTTCTGGTTAAGTTTGAAGTAAATCACAACACCCAAAGATTTGGCATCACCGGCATTGATGAACTTACGTCTTTTCTCACCATTAACATCGCCAAGCTCATAGTAGATATGATTGGGTCGCACATTCTGTACGAAATACTTCTTCATACCACCCGGATCACCACCCGGTGCGTAGTCCAACCACCAGTTATAGCCAAAGCGGGTATGGTCGGAGACCTGGTACAGATGGGCCTTTGCCGCTGTAACATCCGTAGAATACTCTCGCAGCGGGGTAACATCATCCATGATCCAGAAACCGCGACCCATGGTTGCGATAACCAGGTCTGCATCCTTCACTTCTATATCAAAAACTCCGACGGCGGGCAGGTTTACACTAATTGACCGCCAGTTTTTACCATCATCCAGAGAAAGATAGATACCGGTCTCCGTACCTACATACAACATGCCTTTTCGAACAGTGTCCTCACGGATGGTACGGGTCGTCTGATCTTGCGGAAAGGCGGGGCTCAGGTTCGCCCAGGTCTTGCCGTAATCGTTGGTTTTGTAGATATACGGCGCGTAATCATCCGCCGTGTTGTAACGTGAAATCACAACATACAGCGTGGCTGCATCATGCGGCGAAGCCTCAAGCTCATGCACATGGGCGTATTCAGGCAAGTTTGGGATGGTGACGTTATTCCATGTTTCACCCGCATCAGTGGTCAGGTAGATCAAGCCATCATCGGACCCTGTCCACATAACGCCCTGCTTAACGGGGGATTCAACAATTCGCTGAATGGTACTGTAGACCTCTTGGCCAAAATACTCCGGTAGCCAGGGTGTACCGGTTATGACTTGCTTGTCTTTCAGATCACGTGTCAAGTCACCACTGATGGCCTCCCATGTCATGCCCTCATCTGTGGATTTAAATACGACATTGCCGGCAGAATAAATCGTGTCTGAATCATGCTTGGAAATAAAGAACGGCGTGTTCCAGTTAAAACGGTAGGGCATGTCAGATGCATTCAAACCAAAAATAGGTTCTGGCCAAATAGACCGCACCTGGTTCTGCCCGGTCTTAAGATTGTTCTTTGTAAATGGTGCTCCACCCCCCATCGTTGAACCAGATGAGATGTTGTATACAATGTTGTTGTCATCAGGGTCCGGGTAAACATCGCCGGTCTCACCATTTCCAATGAGTGTCGTTTCATATCCGGAGATTCCACCCCACCTTGATGCACTGGGTACCTTGTAGGTCAAAATGTCCTGCGAATTGCCATAGACGTTATATGGAAACTCATTGTCAGTCGCAACACGATAAAACTGGGAGTTTCTCTGGGTGTACTGGGTCGACCAGCTCATCCCACCAGTGAGAGTAACCTGCACACCACCATCATTGGTGGCGATCATCCGGTTGGCATCCCTGGGGTCGATCCAGATATCATGGAAATCATCCTTGATGCCGGGCTCTACAATCCAGGTTTTGCCACCGTCGTTGGATGACCACATACGATTATTCGGTACCCAAAGTTCATCCGCGTTGGATGGATTCACCATGACGTGACTGTAGTAGAACGGCCGGCCGATTATCTGGAAATTATCGGATACAAACGACCAGTTCTCGCCCGAATCATCTGAGCGATAGAGGCCGGGTTTGGTTTCGGAATCGATCAGGGTATAAACCCGGTCGGGCTCCACATCTGCAATTGCAATACCAATACGTCCCATGCGTCCTGACGGCATCCCATTGTTCCGGGTTATTTCTTTCCAGGTTTCACCACCATCCGTGGTTTTCCATAGACCGCTCTCTGCTCCGCCTGTCTTGGGTCCCCAGGCCTTGCGTTCAAATTCCCAGATTGAAGCGAACAATACCTCGGGGTCAGCCGGGTTCATAAACAGGTCTATGACACCTGCAGTTGGGCTCTTATATAAAACTTTCTTCCAGGTCTTACCGCCATTGGTTGTCTTGAAGACACCCCTTTCCGTGTTGGGTCCGAAAGCATGTCCGTAAGCCCCCACATAAACGATATCCGGATTGGTCGGATGTACTCTTACCTGTGAGATATGATGGGTATCCTCCAAGCCCAGGTGTTTCCAGGTATCACCGCCGTCCATTGACTTGTAAACACCATCACCCCAGGTGACATTATTACGCATTTGGGGCTCGCCCATGCCTACATAGATGATATTCGGATTGGATTTGGAAATTTCCACAGCGCCGACGGAACCGGTTTTGAAAAATTCGTCACCAACAGGTAACCATGTTTGACCGGCATCCGGGGTTTTCCATAGCCCATTGGCAGCGCCATGGAAAAACACGTTGGTATCGGTAGGGTGGCCAACGACAGCGGACCCCCTGTTGCCAATCATCGGTCCAATAAAACGCCACTTTAAGGCATCGGTGCTCGCCACCTGTCTCTGTGGCTTTTCAGCACGCTTGATCGGGGCGTCACCTGAGGTCGTACCGCTCACCGATGAAGACAAACCCAGTGAGCCCATTGCAATGATCGTGCTAATAGTAAAGATACTAAATCGTTTAATCATGAGATTTCCCTGCATTTCAATATGGTTAATGATCAGCGCAGGCATGTGTGCTTAACGTTGTGTTTATAAAGAACAACCTTCCTGCAATACACCCTGCCTACCTGTCAGGATCAACTTATAAAAGCTTACCTGCGTCTTTTGTGTTTATTGCCACGCTTCTTATGGTGATGAGGCTTGTTGCGTCTGTTTTTTCTGTGGTTTCTGTCATTGCCACCGGCAATCAAACCAACACCACCACCGATCATGGCACCTTTGGCCGCACCGTCACTACCATCGATTGCTGCGCCGATTAACGCTCCTGCAGCGGCGCCTTTTACGCCGGAGCGAAAGGAACTGCCGGCATTTACTGTACCGACGGTCGAGGCCATGATGGCCAGTGCGAGGAGCGCTATAACGAACGTGCGTTTCATAAATGTAGTTGTATTCATCACTGTTGTTTCTCCCCGTCAACCCATGTTTCAATGCTCTGGCTGCCGTCGGCCTGGGTTACCAGAATCAATCCGTGTGCCTTGCCATCTTTGAATAAACCCTGGTAGGTAACACCATCCGCATCAATCACCGACGCTGCGCCGTTGGGAGAACCGTTTTCATACTGGCCCATGACCAATCCGCCATTGTCATATTCGTAATAACCTGTACCCGAGGCAACTCCTTTTACAAACTCGCCGACATAGGCGTCATTGTTAGCGTGAACCAGCGTCCCGAACCCGTCCCTGGCGCCATCGACCATGTCGCCAAAGTACATTTCACCATCCGGGGTTTCGTAGTAGATAAATGAATCACCAACCAGGTCGCCATCCTTGAATTCACCACGAATTACCGCGTCGTTTTCGTCCAGGTACAATGTGCCCTGGCCAGTGTCGAAAGCACCATCAAAGTAACCTTCCAATCGCCATCCTTCACTGGAGTCGAAAACCCCATCGCCTTTTGGCTTGCTGTTTTCAAACCAGCCAATATAGAAATCGTATTCACTGGTCTCGTCATTACGCAACTTCAAAGTAGCCCAACCGTCAACTTTGCCGGCCTTCATTTCACCCCGGAACACCAGTGCCAGGCCATCTTTGTCCATGACGACCAAAGATCCGGTACCAATGGCCTTGCCGTCTTCGCAGGAACCGGACCAGCTCATGATCTCCTTGGCACTGCCATCATCCCAGCTCCAGATTTCACAGCCGGTAGACGGGTCTTTTTGCCAAATGTCTGCGTGACCAGTTTCAGCCACAGCAAATGATAAAACTGCTGAAACGGCTGCCAACAAAATAAAACGGGTATACATATCTGTATTCTCCTTCAGGTGAGTTGCCGCAAACACGTGGAGGTCAGCAAATCGGTACCTTGTAAAAGCAAGATAAGTAAAGAAAAGCCGGGTGCATTTATGTCATATAAGACGTATCGAACTCTGTTTACTACGAACCCCGACCCATTCGAAACACTGTGATTCGGCATCAATCAAAGAATATTCTACAGACAATTTCAAAATTATGCTTTGCACTGTTTGCCATTTCTGTTCCTAGATGGCACAAATTATCACTTTCAGCGTATAATCAGCGTGATATTTCGCCCAAATGATCAGGTATGTATGTTGTCATGAAAGCAGGAACCCGCAAAAAACCTGTCTTGCCGCTTATCCGTCTAAATCTTATTCAACCGTTTCTGATCGAGCTGAAACGGCGGCAAATCGATTCGGAAAAGATACTGGCCAACTTATCGATTTCTAAAGATGACCTCAACAATCCAGACGTTTTTATTTCAGCACCAAAAATGTATTCCCTGGTCGAAAACCTTTCGATAGTGTCTGGCGACCCCCATTTTGGAGCCCATATCGGTTCTCAACTTGATCCCCTGACGTGGTCGCCACTCAAAATAGCTGCTGAAATTTCTACTACCGTTGGTGAGTTCCTGTTGCGCTTCCTGGAAAACGCCAACCATGACGAAAACTCTGTGGTTTACAGCTTGAGCTCTGTTGGAAACCGATCGACTTTTTATGAAAGAAGAGTTACTGACGGCGGGCTTATGCCCAGTCATAACGACGGGTTCACCATTGCCTTTCTGGTAACACTCATTCGCTGTTCGGTTGGAGAACTGTGGGATGGCACCAAGGTTATTGCCAAGGTTTGTGATCCTTCTGCGGTGCCTGACGATTACCTGGGAATAAAGACTGCCATTACTGATACTTTTGGTGCCAGCATCAATTTCCCAACCAATTGGTTGATTCAGTCTCAACCCCGCAGGAACCTGGCAGAGACAAAAGAGCACATCACTGCAGTTTCTCCACCATCGGGCAGATTTATCAACGCGCTACGTGTCACGCTTCAGCCACACATCCATGAGTTTGACCTGGGCGTCGGTCGTGTGGCGGCCATTTGCGGATTAAGCAAAAGAACGCTGGCGAGACGACTGCAGACCAGAGGAACAAGTCTAAGGGAAGAACTGAGAAGTTTGCGTATGTCGAGGGCTAAGAAGACATTGTCAGGTACTGATCTACGGATCTCTGAAGTAGCATTAATGGTTGGGTATGCAAACCCAAACGTTTTCTCCCGTGCATTTAAGCGTTGGACAGGCATGTCACCGAGACAATATCGCGCAAAACAACAATGATTTCGACCTTTGGCTCATTGCCGTTTGCTGTCCTTGAGTTTATTGAAATTCACACAAAATGAACGACTGCTTTCTGGTGAAGTGTGACCCACTGGTAGCATAGCCAGTTGATATAAATTTGATAAACCTTTTATTGATTTTAATTAATGTCAGGTTATTGCAATCAATGGTTGATTACTTTAATTGGAAGCACTCTATTTATATAAAACTTTAATAAAATTCTATATAGATTTTTTATCGGGGCAGAACCCATGCCTTACGATATTATATTGCGGAGAGACTGGGATTTAGTCGGTAGTTGAGGTGAGTGTGCATTTGCACCGAAATATGAACCAAAAATAGTTTATATTTGCACTCCATATTGCCCCGGCTACAACGGTGAGACTGCCTGACAGTATTGCTCTGAGCCACACTTGGATGGGTCACTTCCTGCATGCAAAGACTGGGCAGTATTGAATGCAAATACACACACAGGATTTAAATTCAGTTCTCAAGTCACATACAGATAGTATAAGAAGGTCATAATTCTATTCTATATATCTGTATTTACACATTATTTAAATGGCGCGCCCGACAGGATTCGAACCTGTGACCCCTGCCTTCGGAGGGCAGTACTCTATCCAGCTGAGCTACGGGCGCATTAAAACCAGTTCGGTAGTTTAGCCGTTTTACTGGTCGTTTAAAATATCCAATCTGATTCACTCTTAATGAGTCGATTAAGATTGCTATTCGGCTCACTTTATAATTGTTAATGAGCCGAATGAAGTGTATATTTGGCTCATGAAGTACAATTGGCAGCAAACAAACTGGCCTGAGTTCAAATACGACATTTCTCAAGTTCAGGATATTCTATTCACTTTTGCAGAAAAAACAGGACACGTCAGTGGCGTCCTGAAAAGCCTTCCTGATTCTACTCAAACAGAGGCAATCATAGATCTAATGGTCTCCGAGGCGGTCAAAACCTCTGAAATTGAAGGGGAGTACCTCAGTCGCTCTGATGTCATGTCCTCCATCCGTCATAACCTGGGGTTGCCTACAGACAAAGAACAAATAGCAGACCAATATGCCAAGGGTGCGGCTGACCTGATGGTTGATGTTCGGAATACCTACAGGGAGTCCCTCAGCGAAAAGAAACTCTTTGAGTGGCACAAGATGATTCTATCCGGCCCCAGGCGAGTGACCGTTGGTGCCTGGCGAACGCACGAAGACCCCATGCAGATTATTTCCGGGCCTGTTGGTAAATGGAAAGTGCATTTCGAGGCCCCACCCTCTGAAAAAGTACCCGGAGAGATGAAATGCTTCATAAACTGGTTCAATAAGACCACCCCGGGCGAGAATGAGGAGATTAAGAATCCAATTCTACGCTCCGCCATCGCACACTTATATTTCGAAAGTATCCATCCATTTGAGGATGGTAATGGCCGGATAGGCCGTGCCATATCTGAGAAGGCACTGTCACAAGGGCTTGCTCGACCTGTTTTATTGAGCCTTTCCGAAGTGATTGAAGCGAACAGGAAAGCTTATTACAAAGCGCTAAAAACAGCGCAAAGGTCAAATGAAGTAACAGCCTGGATTGTGTATTTCTCGAACACAGTGCTGGAGGCTCAATCAAGGGCTGAAGAAAGCATCGACTTTATTCTCAAGAAGACAAAGTTCTTTGATCAATTTAAAGAGCGGCTCAATAAACGACAAATGAAGGTTATTCGCCGAATGCTTGGTGAAGGGCCCAAAGGGCTTGAAGGCGGCATGAGCGCTAAAAAATATATCGCAATTACCAGAACATCAAAGGCAACCGCTACACGTGATTTACGATACCTGTCAGAGATTGGTGTTCTGAAACAGACAGGTGGTGGGCGAAGCATAAGGTACCATTGCTTTCGGTTACAGGACACTACAGCTATACTATCCGACCTTTAAAGGTCCGGAACTAGAGGTACGGCATGGAAGAACAAACCGATCAAACGGTTATAAAAAATATGGTTATCGTCCTGGTCATACTGATCGTGTTTTCTTTCAGCATTTTCTTTATTGCGAAGAATGTTGGTTTCAAAGAGGATCAGGAAAGCAGTCCTGCCAGCATTGCGGTCATTGAAAAACGGATCAAGCCTGTTGCTAGTGCTTACACTGGCGAAGAAGGCCCTGCTGCTGTCGAAGAAGTTGCGGCAAAGGCAGAACCGGCTCAAGCCGTTGCATTTGATGGCAGTCTTGATGCTGAAATGATTTATACCAATGTATGCGCTGCCTGCCATGCAACCGGTGTGGCCGGCGCTCCGCAGCCAGGCACACCCGCAATGGCCCAGCGTATTGAAAAGGGTATGGATACCTTGGTGCAAACTGCATTGAACGGTTTGAATGCCATGCCAGCACGCGGCGGCCGACCTGACCTGTCGGATGAGCAAGTCCAGGCCGTAGTTGAATTCATGGCCCAATAGGATCAAAAATGTTTTTTAATACTTTTAAAACGCCGCTCACTGCGGTGTTTTTTTGCGCCTCTATTTTAGTTAGCTGTGATGTATCTCAACCCGAACCGGAAGCAGCCATCGGGCAATGTCCAGCCCCGACTGCAACCATTGCCAGCGTACAGGGTGACGCGACTAAATCACCCATGCGCAAACAGACGGTAACGGTTCGGGGCATCGTAACCCTGATACAAAGTGAGCAGGGCCTGTATATTGAAGAACCCGATTCCGATGGGGATAACCGCACATCGAATGCCATCTTTATTCAGTCCACCGATTTGCCCGCCGGAGTGCAACCGGGCTCAGTCATCAGCGCCAGGGGAATGGTGTTCGAACTGGGCAAAGGTTACTTCTCACTGACCGCCATCACCAGGGTTGATGAACTGATCCAGTGTGCAACCGGCCAGGCCCTGCCATTAACGGCTATTTCACTGCCGTTGGATAACACTGAGCGCGAAGCACTTGAGGGCATGCGTATTCAGATCGATGAACCCCTGGTGGTTACCAATGCTTATCAACTGGATCAGGGAAACCTGACACTGAGCGCAAATGGAATTCATTTCGTGCCAACTGAAATCATGGCACCCGGGCCGGAAACAGCCGACCGGCTTAAACAAAACAGGGCGTCCGCGCTGCCGGTCATGTTGGCTGAAAACACAGACCACCCCGGATTACTGATCAGCGGAAGCCCCATCAGTAACATCACAGGCGTAATGGCCCACGATGGCCGGGGTTTACGGGTTTCACTACAGTCTCTTT
>Ga0209633_10003044_pt1 | contig 15670 bp, 13 predicted proteins | sample Cruoilmetagenom1_FD_187290 | JGI IMG/M metagenome (GOLD analysis project Ga0209633, IMG submission 187290) | Oil polluted marine microbial communities from Coal Oil Point, Santa Barbara, California, USA - Sample 1 (SPAdes) (version 2) | ecosystem: Environmental > Aquatic > Marine > Oil seeps ... | reverse complement strand
ATTATTCTCAACTACTTATTAATAAAAATTATTAATTCTATTAAATTCGATAGCATTTTGAGCATTCTGACCACAGGCTTTCACTAAGTGAATTAACATGGCAAAACGTTTGTCTTTAGTCACTCCCTTTTTATAACGAGCATAAATTTGTTGCAAAATAACGCCCAATTTAAAACATCCGAAAACATAATAAAATAGGATATCGTCAATAGCTATATTTCTTAATACGGCATATTTTTCTACAAACTCTTGTCTTGTTAAATTTCCTTCTGCCCAAGTAATGTTAAATTGCTCTAAGCCTGATGATTCTCCTTTTTCTATCCAATATGACAAGCAGGTTCCTAAATCCATTAAAGGGTCTCCAACAGTTGACATTTCCCAATCTAAGACGGCTTTTATTTCTAGTGAGTCAGCATCCAACACTAAATTATCATACTTATAATCGTTGTGAATAAACGATGTTGTCGTTTTTGAAGGCATATTACTTTGCATCCATTCCATTGCCAAATTCATTGATGAAATTTCATCAGTTTCAGCTTTTATATAGCGTTTTGACCAGCCTTCAACTTGACGTTGTACATATCCGTCAGGTTTTCCTAGAGAAATTAAATTCGATTTTTCTAATTCAAGGTTATGCAAATCGACTAGATTTTCAATAATTTGAGTCGATAATTTTTTGAAATGATTGGGTGTTAAATCTAATCCTTTAGGAATTTTATTTCGTAAAATAATTCCTTTAACTCGTTCCATAATATAAAATGGTGAACCCACAATTTTTTCATCTTCACAAAACAGTATAGGTTTCGGAATTTTAGAATAAATAGGCTCTAACAAACTCAAGACTTTGTACTCTCTACCCATATCATGAGCAGATTTTATATTGGCTCCAAAAGGTGGTTTACGCAATACTAATTCTTGTTTAGGAGTTGAAATTAGATAGGTCAGATTTGAAAAACCTCCAGGAAACTGTTTAATTTCAATAGCATCAGAAAAATTAGGGAAATTATTCTTCAAATATGCCACTAATTTTTGTTGGTCTAACTCTTCTCCTTTACGGATGTCAACAGCACTATCTATAGATTTATTCATTTATTTTTTAATATCTAGACCATAATTTTTAAGAATTTTTCCTGCCAAAGCTGTTTTATGTACCTCATCAGGGCCATCATAAATTCTAGCACCACGTTCATGTCTATACCAAAAAGAAAGAATTGTATCATCCGTTATTCCTAAAGCACCATGCACTTGAATAGCTCTATCTAATACATTCATCAACACATTGGCTACATAAAATTTAATGGTAGAAATTTCCATTCTAGCTTCTTTAGCACCAACATCATCAATCTTTTTAGCGGTATGCAACACCATATATCTAGAGGCGTTTATTTCGGCTCTACTTTCAGCAATCCAATTTTGAATGGTTTGTTTATGTCCTAATTTTACACCTTCACTTAACTGTCGGGTTGCAGCTCTTTTACACATCAAATCAAAAGCACGTTCACAAATACCAATCCAACGCATACAATGATGAATTCTACCTGGTCCTAAACGTTGTTGAGCTAACTTAAAACCTTCGCCTTCATTACCAATCAAGTTTTTTATGGGAACTTTACAGTCTTTATATTCGATTTCAGCATGACTAAAATAACCATTATTTTCTTCGCCCATAATTGAGATATTTCTGGTTAAATGAAAACCTTCAGCATCCGTTGGAACAATAATCATACTTGCTTTTTGATATGGACTTTCAGCTTCAGGATTGGTATTTGCCATAACAATAGCAAAATCTGCACCATCAGCAGCTGTAGTAAACCATTTATGACCATTAATGATATAATTATCACCATCTTTAACAGCTGTAGTTGCCATTAATACTGGATTTGAACCTGCAAATTCAGGTTCAGTCATTGAAAAACAGCTATGCGTTTCTCCATTAATTAAAGGTTCTAAAAAAGTTTCTTTGATATGATCTGAAGCATTGCCTAATAACAATTCTTGATTGCCAATATCAGGAGCGTTACAGTTAAAACAATAATGTCCATAGGGAGAGGTGCCTAATAATTCACTTATTTGTCCGAATTCAACCAAACTAAAATCTAAACCTCCATGACTTTCACTCAAATGAGTATTCCACAACCCTTTTTCTTTTACAATTTCTCGAATTTTATCTAACTCATCTGCAACTTCATTAAAGGGTAAGTTTAAATAGTTCTTTTCTAAAGGATAAATACGTTCTTCTAAAATAGTTTTGATTTTAGGTAAAACTTGTTCTAATTTTTCAGTAGAGAAAATGGACATATTTTTGGTTTTTAATATAAAAAATTAAGTATCAAAGATAGTGAAAAGAATTATTAAGTAACTTCAGCCTTTCTGATGAGTTTGGCTAAAACTTTAGGAAAGAAGCGTTTTACATATACTGCCAACACTTCTAATTTACCACCAATAACAATTTCCTGTTTTTTTCTAGCCACTGCTTTTAGCATTTTTTTAGCAAAATATTCAGGTGAGAGTCCGTTTGTTGTGCTTTTATCCATTGTGTTTTGTCGAGAACCATCACCTGTCAGGGCATTTATAGAAACGTCAGTATTTACAAAGCCTGGGCATACCAAGGTTACTGCAATAGTATCATCATGTATTTCAGCACGTAAACTATCAAAAAAACCATGTAATGCATGTTTTGAAGCTGCATAAGATGTACGTAATGGAGTTCCAATTTTTCCGACAACACTAGTGATTACAACAAAATGTCCACTTTTTTTAGAAACAAAGTGAGGTAATACTGCTTTTGTTAAAGCTATAGTACCAAAATAATTGGTGTCAAAAATACGTTTGTCAACATCAATAGTTGTGTCTTTAGCAAGAGACCGTTGACTAATGCCTCCGTTATTAATTAACAAATCAATTCCGTTAAAAATAGCAATAGCTTCTTTTACTAATGGTTCAAAATTATGATAATCATTCAAATCAAGTTGTAGTAGTTTCACCTTGTCAGGATAAGCACATAATCGTTTTACATCTTCTAATTTTTCTTTAGTACGAGATGAAAGGATTAGGTTTGCTCCTTGTTTAGAAAAAGCTATAGCTACAGCCTTACCAATACCAGAAGAAGCACCAGTTATCCAAATTACTTTATTTTTAAAATTCACAGTTAACTATTTCTCTCAAAATTACATAAATTATCTTAAATTTGGTTTTGGTTTGATTTTTGTAAAAGTTTAAATAAAAAAGATGTATAAAAAGTTATTTCTTAGTATTGTATTACTGGCTTCGCTTGCAAATGCTCAACATACTATTAAAGGTGTTATGCAACCTAAATTTGATTTTAAATGGGTAGTGTTATATGAATTACAAGGCGTTTCACAAAAATATATTGAAAATGCTGATGTTATAAACGGGGCATTCTCATTTACGTTACCAAAAACTACAACTTCAGGAGTTTATCGTATGATGTATGATTTAGAAAATCAATTGTTTGTCGATGTACTCTATAATAATGAAGATATTTCGTTTACTTTCAACCCCAAACAACCTAATGAACAGATACAATTTATTGCTTCAAAAGAAAATCAAATTTATCATCAGTATCTAACTGAAACCACAGTTGTTCTTAAACAGTTAGATTCTTTACAAGTTGCTTATTTTAGTTCACCAGAAAAAGATGCTATTACTAAATTGTATCAAAAACATTATGTTAATTTAAAAAAAACGCAAGAAGGTTTTGAGTTAGAATCAAAAGATAAAATGGCTTCTCACTTTATCAAAGCCAGTACAAGGTATACTCCTCAAAAACCGATTGAAAATCCTCAAAATTACCTAAACAGTGTCAAAACTCATTTCTTTGATTTTATAGATTTTAATGATGAAATTCTTTTAAATTCTACTTTTATCCATCAGAAACTCATAGATTATATATTTTATTTAAACAACTCAGAAGATACTGAGATTAATATACAATTACAAAAAGAAGCGATACAAACAGTCATCTCTAAAATTGGAAACAACCTAAATTTTGCCAAAGATGTAGAAGAAAGTTTACTCTATAATTTTACGCAACAACAGAATATCGTTATGGCAAAATATCTCTTAGAAAATCATTATAATAAATTACCTACAACACATCAAGATATTGCCTTTAAAAAGGATATGGAAGCACAACTAAAAATAGTGATTGGGGGTAAAGCTCCAAATATTTCATGGACTGAAAACAAGCTTGAAAAAGACCTCTATAGTCTAACAAATGCTGTGTCTTATGTTATTGTTTATTGGAGCTCATCATGCGGTCATTGCTTAAAAGAAATGCCTGTATTATATGATTACTTAAAAGATAATACCAAAACGAAAGTTATTGCTGTTGGTCTAGAAAAAGAGGATACTAAAGCCGATTGGGAAACCTTAATTGTTGATTACAAAAATTTCATTCATGTTTATGGTGCCAATAAATGGAAAAATGAATTTGCTCGTGAATACTGTGTCAATAGTACGCCTTCATTTTTTATTCTAGATGCTAATAAAAAGATAATAGCCAAACCTTATGATGTAGCAGAGTTGAAAATGTTTTATGAACATAGATAATTTCTTGAATCAAAACTAGCCTGTGACAATCAGGTATCTTTGAAACATTTCGATAGCTATTGAGAATAGAGCTATTTTGCTCGTTTCATATTGACCTTCAATAACAAAAATTATATATTTTGCCTTACCCGTAATCCCCAAATTCGATTACGCCCTCACTAAAGAAGATGTGAAAAGGAAACCTTGAAGCTTGGTCTCAAGGAATTATTTAGATAAAAAAATATTAATTTTATTGTTCTGCATATCAGTGCTTTAAAAGAATATTTTTATTCTTTTTCATTTTCTTAGGGGGAATTACTTAACTACAATTGTTTAATATTTGAAGCGACGTTACATACACAACTTCAATCGAAAATGGGAAAATTGCTATGAAAAACCCCAAAGAATTAGGATGTGAATTTCAACCTAAAAAGATGAAATTTAAACCTTAAAAACAGATCTCCTTTCTCCCCAGATTTAGGATTAAAAAATTAGTTTAGTTGATAGTTTAGTTAGAGAAAATTGCCCACTGTAGAGTGGGCTTTTTTGTTTTAGAATCAACAACTTCTATCTAAGAAGTACGAGGTATGTTCCCAAAAAAAATATTTTTAATATCGAGATAAGTCTTGGGGAACCTGACAACCGTCAGGTAGCTTAAACCCTTGATGAGGGAATAAAAAAATTCTTGAAACGAACCCAGCCTGCGGCAGGCAGGTATCCCCGAGACAAAGCCATAGGGGGTATTTCGCTCGTTTCATTTTGACCTAAAGATACAAAAATCGAAATTTATTTATTACACCTCACCCAAAACTTCCAAAAAAAAGTTTTGACCTCTCCTCAAGGAGAGGTGTAATCGGAAACCCCAAGGCAAAGCCTAGGGGAATTCTTTTCGATTAAAAATGATAAAAAGCATCTTCAATATGCTCAATTTCAAAGGTATTATTCTGGTGTACAATAGCAATGATATCAAATCTGACATTCACATCTAAATCTTTAGAAACTACATAATGATCAATAGCCATTACCAGTAATTTTATCTTTTTTTTATTCACGAAATCTTGTGGCAAGCCAAAATCTCTTGAAGAGCGTGTTTTAACTTCAACAGCGACAAGAACATTTTCTTTTTGAGCAATAATATCTACTTCAGCTTTAAGGTATCTGTAATTTTTATCACGAATAGTATATCCGTTTTTGATTAAAAAATCAATCGCCAATTCCTCTCCTTTTTTGCCTAATTCATTATGCTCTGCCATAGTTTTTTTTCATCCTGTTCAGTTAACTAAGTGAAAAATGCTTTAAATTTAAATTCTTCAATCAACAATGTAACTTTCTAAATGATATTTAGTTGTTATTCAGAGGAAGGTACGACCGAAGAATCTCTTCATTTATCTACTTAACTTTCGTAGGAAACTTAACAATTGTTTTTTTTTCTTTAACTTTTAATATAATTTCTTTACCTAATAATAAAGTTCTATTATCTCTAATATGACCCGCAGGAAAATCAAAAGTTACAGGGAAATTATAATCTTTTACCGCATCTAAAATAATCTCTTCATAGGTCATTCCGAAATCTGTAGAATTGGGTTTTATACTTGAAAAAGCTCCGACAACTAAACCTTTACAATTTTCAAAAACACCAGCTCTCTTTAAACTAATCATCATCCTATCAATATGGTATAACGCCTCACCAACTTCCTCTAAAAATAGAATTTTACCATTCATATCAATCTGTGTTTTTGATCCTAGCATACTGTACACTAAAGATAAATTACCACCAACAACTTGCCCTGTGGCTTCGCCATCTTTGTTGTAGTCTGATGCTGAAATTCTATAGGTAATTTTTTTGCCAAACAGTGCCTTTTTGAATGATTTTCTTGCTTTTTTTTGCTCCTTGTTTTTAGGTTTGTAAGTTATTGGCATAATTGCATGCATGGTCTGTATTCCAAAATTATTAATTTCATTATGCAAAACCGTAACATCTGAAAAACCAATAATCCATTTCGGATGCTGCTTGAACTTACTAAAATTAATATCATCAATAATCCGTACCGTTCCATATCCTCCTCTAGCACACCAAATCGCTTTGATATTATCATCGTCTAAAGCATTTTGAAAATCGGATAATCGCTCTTTATCTGTCCCAGCAAAATGAAAATTTTGTGTAAAAACATGTTTACCCAACTTGGTGTTTAATCCCCAATCATCTAGTAATTCTACAGCTTGTTGTACTGCTGTAGTGTCTTTCATAATTCCTGCAGGAGCTAAAATCATAACAGTATCCCCTTTCTGTAAATTTGGTGGAGCTGTTAAGTTTTGAGCTGATACATTGCTACTGATTAGCAATAAGGCTAAAATAAAAAACGGATATAAAATAGACTTCATAAGATATTACTTTTTGTAAAAATACATTTTTAGATTAGGTTTTCTTACTTTTGTGCTCAGAAATTTTTTACATGAAAGCACCCAAAAGATATACTATTACAGCAGCATTGCCTTATACTAACGGACCCGTTCATATTGGTCATTTGGCTGGAGTTTATGTGCCAGCCGATATTTATGCACGATTTCAACGTTTAAAAGGTAATGATGTAGTGTACATTTCTGGTTCTGATGAACACGGAGTACCCATTACTATAAAAGCAAAAAAGGAAGGAATTACACCTCAACAAGTGGTTGATAAATACCATGGTATTATTAAAAAATCATTTGAAGATTTTGGAATTTCTTTTGACAATTATTCTCGTACTTCAGCAAAAGTACATCATGACACTGCTTCAACCTTTTTTAAAAAACTCTATGAAGACGGTAAATTTATTGAAGAAACCAATCAACAATTGTACGATGAGCAAGCCAATCAATTTTTAGCGGATAGATTTGTTGTAGGAACCTGCCCTAAATGTGGTAATGAAGAAAGCTATGGTGATCAATGCGAAAATTGTGGCACTAGCCATAATGCAACCGATTTAATAAATCCGAAATCAACCATTACCGGAAACATACCAACGTTAAAGGAAACAAAGCATTGGTATTTACCTTTAGATCAATACCAAGAATGGCTTAAAGAATGGATTCTAGAAGGTCATAAAAATGACTGGAAACCAAATGTGTTAGGCCAAGTAAAATCTTGGATAGATGATGGTTTACGACCTAGAGCAATTACACGTGATTTAGATTGGGGAATTCCCGTACCTGTAAAAGGTGGTGAAGGTAAAGTTTTGTATGTATGGTTTGATGCTCCTATTGGGTATATTTCATCAACCAAAGAATGGGCAAAACGCGAAGGGAAAGTATGGGAACCTTATTGGAAAGATCAAGACACTAAACTTGTTCATTTTATTGGTAAAGACAATATTGTTTTCCATTGTATTATTTTTCCTGCTATTTTAAAAGCTGAAGGCAGTTATATTCTACCTGAAAATGTACCCGCAAATGAGTTTTTAAACTTAGAAGGAAATAAAATTTCTACATCTAAAAATTGGGCGGTTTGGTTGCATGAATATTTAGAAGATTTTCCTGACAAGCAGGATGTTTTACGTTACGCCTTAACCGCAAATGCACCAGAAACTAAGGATAACGATTTTACTTGGAAAGATTTTCAAGCTAGAAACAACAATGAACTGGTTGCTATATTTGGAAACTTTATCAACCGTGTATTGGTCTTAACTCATAAATATTATGAAGGAAAAGTACCACAAGCGGGAGAATTATCTGATATTGATGAGGATACGTTAGCAATGTTAAAAAAATATCCGCAAATTATCTCAAAATCTATTGAAAGATATCGCTTTAGAGAAGCTTTGATGGAATTAATGAATTTGGCTCGAATGGGTAATAAATACTTAGCCGATGAAGAGCCTTGGAAACAAATAAAAACGGATCCAGAACGCGTAAAAACTATTATGAATATCGCTTTGCAAATAGCTACAGGTCTATCTATTTTATGCGAACCTTTTTTACCATTTACTTCAAAAAAGTTAAAAAAGATTCTTCGCTCCGCTCTGAATGACAGTGTCATTCCGACAGAGAGAGGAACGAACGACGAGGAATCTCTATCACTAACTTGGAATAATATAGCTACAAAAAACACCTTATTACCTTCTGGTCATCAAATAGGTAAAGCTGAATTGTTATTTGCTAAAATTGAAGATGATGAAATTCAAAAGCAATTAGATAAACTACACGCTTCAAAAAAAGCAAATGAATTGGCTAAAAAAGTGACAGAGCCTCAAAAAGAGACAATAGAATTTGAAGATTTTACCAAATTAGACATTAGAGTTGGTACAGTTTTAGAAGCTGTCAAAGTGCCAAAAACCAAAAAATTATTGCAATTAAAAGTTAATGTAGGTATTGACACAAGAACCATTGTTTCTGGTATCGCTGAGAGTTTTTCTCCTGAAGATATTATCGGACAAAGAGTTACTGTTTTGGTAAATTTAGCTCCAAGAAAATTACGTGGTGTAGAAAGTCAAGGTATGATTTTAATGACTGAAACTCCTGATGGTAAATTGGCTTTTGTTGAGCCTGAAAATGATAGTGTTGAAAATGGTGAGAAAATTAGTTGAAAATATGAATAAAGATATTTTAATAGGATTATTAGTAATAGCAGTTGGAGGGTTGATTGGAAATTACTTTATTCAGCGAGGAAGAACAAGCATAAGTAAAGAGTCAACAGATAAAATTATTAATAATGACAACAAAAATAAAGAAAAATTATTAAAAGGTCATGAAAAAATTAATAGTGAAATCAATAAAAATATAAAAGAAATTGAGGCATTAAAAAAAGCTGTTTTAAGTAATAGTGGCAACCTTCAAAAAGAAACAGGTTTCACATATGAAGAACTTAAAGTTATAGCAAAAAATGTAATTGAAAAGTCTAATTCTAATATAGATAAAGGTAATGCCTTTTATGTGTTAAATGAATATGATAAAGCTATTGATAAATATTCTGAAGTTATAAAACTTAATCCTTATAATTCTGAAGTGTATTTTAATAGAGCTAGAGCTAGATTTAATAAATTACACAATATTCGAATCTCATCCTTATTACATGAATTATATTTTTTTCCTGACTATAGAAATAAGGTTTTTGATTTAAAAGAGGTAACTAATGAAATTATTAATGATTATACTAAAAGTTTAGAATTAGATGAAAGTTCTTCAAATGCATTTTTCAATCGAGGTTATGCGTATAATACTATTGGAGAATATCAAAATGCAATTGCTGATTTTGAAAATGCTATAAAAATTCATCCTGAAGACGCAAGTTATTATAATGGGTTAGGTATATCATATTCAAATTTAACAGACTCTACAAATAATATTGATATATATGATACTGCAATAAAACAATTAGAAAAAGCAATATCTTTATCGCCAAATAATGCTATCTTTTGGCATGAGTATGGTACAATTTTTTTGCGTAAAAGAGATCATAACAAAGCTGTTAAATATTTTTCAAAAGCTTTAGAATTAGATTCAACTTATATTTATTCTTTACATTCAAGAGCTACCTTATATCGTTACCTTAATAAATTTTCTGAGTCAATTTTAGACTATACTCTCTTAATTAATTTAGGTTATTACAAACAAGACTCATATTTCTATAGAGGGCAATGTTATTTTGCAATAAAAGATTGCCCATCTGCAATAAATGATTTTAGTAAATGCATAGAATTAAAAAAAGATAACATTAATGCATTATTTTCAAGAGGTGTGTGTTATGCTATAATAGAAGAGTATATATTGTCCATTAAAGATTATAATTCCATTCTGAAGTTAGAAGAATCTTCAAGTACATATACAAATAGAGGCAATGGGTATCTAAACCTAAAACAATATAATAAAGCACTTGAAGATTATAATAGAGCACTTGAGATTGACCCAAATAATCTTACAGCAAAAAAATACAAAAAGAAAACTATTGAAAGGTTAAAGGAAAAAAATTAAAAAGTCTCGGTTTTGGTAAATTTAGCTCCAAGAAAATTACGTGGTGTAGAAAGTCAAGGTATGATTTTAATGACTGAAACTCCTGACGGAAAATTGGCTTTTGTTGAGCCTGAAAATGATAGTGTTGAAAATGGTGAGCAAATTAGTTGATTAGTATAAACCCAAATTATTTTTATGTTTAAAAAATTATTTTTTATTTTTATTACTTGCCTTTCGTTATCTTCTTTTGCTCAATACGAAACCATTACATTTACTAATTCATTAAAAAAAACAACGACTATACTTAAAGATGCAGTTCCTGTTGTCAATCAAAAAAATGGTGATGTTTCATTATTTTTAATAGATTCAAAAAAAATATATGGTTATTTATTTGATAGTAATTTTGACATCAAACAGGAGATTAGCTCTGAAAAAAGAAGTAGAAAATATAAAAAAATAATTGGGTATAGTATATCAGAAAATAATGATTATAGATTATTTTTAACAACACTAAAAGATGATAAGTTTGCAACTATTAACTTTTCTTATGATAACAATTCTTCTACATTAAAAGAGTTAGATTTAAAATTAACCAATGAAGCTTTTTTGCAAACAGTAGTTTTTGATAACACATTTCACCTGATTAGCATTATTAAAGGCACCTCTATTTTGGTGCTTTATACTTTTAACAATGCAGGAGGTTTTGAAAAGAATATGATTGATCTTACAAATCAAAAATTTATTAATAGAAAAGACGAAACAACAAATCTATATAAGTTATTAGCAGGAAGAAACGTAGAAATCCATAAAATAGAAGAAAACAATCCTAATGCTATTGAATTAACCTCAGAATATACTAAGATGTATTTGAGAAAAAATCAAGTTGTATTTACCATAGATGAAAACAAAAATTTTACTCAAATTATAACAATTGATCTTACTGCTAATTCTGCAACGGTAAAACAAATAGAGAAACCTTTTTTAGCTGTAAAAAAAGCAATTAAAAAAACAAATTCATATTTGTTTGGAGATAATATTTTTATGATTGCTGCAACAAGTACCCAGCTTTCTTTTGTAATTCAAGATTATAAAAATGGTAAACAAATAAAAAAATATTTTGTTACTTCAAAAGACACAATTTCTTTTAAAAACACACCAATTATTCAAACAGGAGGGTATTATGATGGTTATCGAGAAATGGAAAAAACAAAAAAGTTTTTACGAAAAATTACTAAAGATAATATAGGCGTTTCAGTTTATCAAAATCAAAATGACTATCATATTACACTAGGAGGAAATAACACATATAGTACTGGTGGCGGAGGCGGAATGATGATGATGGGCGGATTTGGAGGAGTGCCTCTAGGTAGTTTTGGAGCAGTTAATGTTTTTATGAACCCAACGTTTTTTGCTTATGATTCATATACCAATACTAAATCGACACATATTACAGGTCTTTTTGATAAAAATTTCAATCATTTAAAAGGAGAGCTTCAAGATAATGTATTCGATAAAATAGATCAATTTAAAGATGACTTTAATACATCTACAAACGGAGAAACTATTTTTAGATATAAGGATTATTATATCTATGGCCATTATACATTTTCAAAAAAAGATTATAGTTTGGTATTAATTAAAGATTAAGTTAAGACCTATGTGGAAATTGACACAACGTGTTTTTTTAATAATTAATGTTAAAACATTAATTATTACTTTCTTATCTATTATATCAACGGCAATATGTTTACATTTTAATATTAAGGCGAACTTTCCGTTAACACTTATTGGTACAGCAATTATTTTTCCCATTGTATTTTCTATTGGCGGTGCTTATAAGCGGAGAGAAGTTGCTCTAGACGAATATGGATCTATAAAAGCACATGGTAGAGCTCTCTATTTTGCTATTTTACATTGGTTAGAAAATCCTCATGAAAATCTTAAATTAGAACTAAAAGAGCAATTAAAAGATTTATTAGAGTCAAATAAATTGCTACTAACAAACCCTACTTCTGAATTAGAAAAAAGAGAAAAAGTTGTTTATGATAATTTTCGGAATTTATCTGAGTTCATTAAAAAATTAAGAAGTCATGGTTTACCTTCTGGTGAGGCTTCTCGATCAAATCAATTTTTAAGTAAAATGATGATTTCTTTTGAAAGAATTAAGCATATTTATCAATATAGAACACCAAGAACACTCCGCACTTATAGTGATATTTTTATCATAATTTTACCCATAATTTATGGGCCTCATTTTGCTGATAGTGCAACAAATTTTAGCTATGGGTTACAATTTGCAGTCCCAATTTTATTTAGTGTGATTTTAGTAGCTCTAGATAATATTCAATCTCATTTAGAAAATCCTTTTGATCAACAAGGAGAAGATGATGTATATATTAATGTAGATAAGTATATTAAAAATTTAGATTAATTCATTACACGATTAAAGTCATTTAATTCAGACTAAAAGTCTTTACTTTTTTATACTTTTGATACTTCTTAAATCCATATATATGTCACAAGATTTATTTCAAGCCCCAGATTATTACCTGTTAGATGAATTACTAAATGATGAGCATAAAATCGTTAGAGATGCTGCCAGAGAATGGGTGAAACGTGAAGTCTCTCCAATCATTGAAGAGGCTGCTCAAAAAGCTGAATTTCCAACGCAAATCATTAATGGTTTAGCTGAAATTGGTGCTTTTGGCCCTTATATTCCTGAAGAATATGGTGGTGCTGGATTGGATCAAATTTCTTACGGATTAATTATGCAAGAAATTGAAAGAGGTGATTCAGGAGTGCGTTCTACAGCTTCAGTACAATCTTCTTTGGTGATGTATCCTATTTGGAAATATGGTAATGAAGAGCAGCGAAAAAAATATTTACCAAAGTTAGCTTCAGGTGAATTTATGGGTTGTTTTGGATTGACGGAACCTGACCACGGATCAAACCCAAGCGGTATGACTACCAATTTTAAAGATAAAGGCGACCATTATTTGTTAAATGGTGCTAAAATGTGGATTTCTAATGCTCCTTTTGCTGATATTGCTGTAGTTTGGGCAAAAAATGAAGAAGGTAGAATTCACGGTTTAATCGTTGAACGTGGACTGGAAGGGTTTAGCACACCAGAGACTCATAACAAATGGTCTTTAAGAGCTTCTTCTACGGGTGAGTTGATTTTTGACAATGTAAAAGTGCCTAAAGAAAATTTATTGCCAAATAAATCTGGACTAGGTGCTCCGTTAGGATGTTTAGACTCTGCTCGTTATGGTATTGCTTGGGGTGCCATTGGTGCTGCAATGGACTGCTACGATACTGCGTTGCGTTATTCAAAAGAACGTATACAATTCGGAAAACCTATTGGCGGATTTCAATTGCAACAAAAAAAATTGGCTGAAATGATTACTGAAATCACTAAAGCTCAATTGTTAGCTTGGCGTTTAGGCGTGTTAAAAAATGAAGGAAAAGCAACAACTGCACAAATATCTATGGCAAAACGAAACAATGTAGATATGGCAATAAAAATTGCTAGAGAAGCCAGACAAATGCTAGGGGGTATGGGTATTACAGGTGAATATTCTATCATGAGACACATGATGAATTTAGAATCTGTAATTACTTATGAAGGCACTCATGACATTCACCTGCTAATTACTGGTATGGATGTTACTGGTATTGCAGCTTTTAAGTGATTATAGCTTTTTGTTGTACACCATTATGGACGAACTTTTAGATAACTTCCGAATATTTCGATTTCATTAACAATCTTCAAAGCTTTTATTCCTGTTTCAGAAAGACGATAACTCACTTTTGGAGGAACTTCTTTAAAATCTTTTCTAACAATTATATCATATAAAATCAAAACCTTAAGTTTTTCTATAAGGACTTTTTCAGATACATCTGGAATACCTTTTTTTATTTGCCCAAACCTTAATTCTTCATTTCCAATTATTTTTATAATTATTAAATTCCATTTACCACCTAAAGCACTTAAAGCCCTTCTCAACGGACAATTGTTGAATACATTTTCTTTTTTCATACACTTACCTTTTGGTTAGTACTTGTGCAAATGTAATTAATAGTGTACTATTGTACAACTAAATATAAAAGATATGTCAAAACCAAAAATAGCCGATAGAAAACCCATAAATGTAGAATTAGCAAAAGGCGAAGAGCAATATTGGTGTGCTTGCGGATTAAGTAATAATCAACCATATTGTGATGGTTCTCATAAAACAACCGACATTACACCTGTAAAATTTATAGCAGAAGAAACTGGCGATGCGTATTTATGTATGTGCAAGCATTCAAAAAATGCACCTTATTGCGATGGAACACACGCAACCTTAAAAGAGGAATCTTCATCAACGGATACTGCATCTGCACCAACAAACGGAAGTTCTACAAAAGAAGAACCAACACTGGCTTACATAAAAGCACTCGCAAAAGATGGTTTATCTAAAACAGGACATCACGGAGAAATGGGTGCAATGGGAGTTCCTTTAACTGAACTACCACAATGGAAGGATATTCAAATTCTTGCAGCTCAAATGGCAACAAAACCTTTAATGGAAGATATTGCTGTTGGTTCTGAATTAATAATTGGACCAAATGCAAAAAAATCATTAAAATTAGATATTCCTTTATTTGTGTCTGATATGAGTTTTGGAGCATTATCCGAAGAAGCTAAAATCTCTCTATCTAAAGGAGCTGAATTAGCTGGAACTGGAATTTGTTCGGGAGAAGGAGGAATGTTAGACGAAGAACAACAGGCAAATTCTAAATATTTTTATGAATACGCTTCTGCAAAATTTGGTTTTGACTGGGAAAAGTTAAAACGAGTTCAGGCTTTTCATTTTAAAGGAGGTCAAGGAGCAAAAACTGGAACAGGAGGTCACCTTTCTGGAAATAAAGTCATTGGAAAAATAGCAAAAGTTAGAAATTTAAAAGAAGGAACACCAGCGGTTTCACCACCTACTTTTGATGATTTACACACTACAGAAGATTACAAGAAATTTGCAGATAAAGTTCGTGATATTTCTGGTGGAATTCCAATTGGTTTTAAATTATCAGCAAATCATATTGAAGACGATATTCAGTTTGCATTAGACGCTAGTGCAGATTATATAATTCTAGATGGAAGAGGTGGCGGAACTGGTGCTGCACCATTAATATTTAGAAATAATATTTCAGT
>Ga0209633_10003043_pt1 | contig 15673 bp, 12 predicted proteins | sample Cruoilmetagenom1_FD_187290 | JGI IMG/M metagenome (GOLD analysis project Ga0209633, IMG submission 187290) | Oil polluted marine microbial communities from Coal Oil Point, Santa Barbara, California, USA - Sample 1 (SPAdes) (version 2) | ecosystem: Environmental > Aquatic > Marine > Oil seeps ... | reverse complement strand
AGATTTGCATGCAGATCCTCCATTCTGGGCGTTATGGCTATCATCCCCTCTGTGTAGCACCCACAGGAATAAAGGCGCCAATCAACCGGTTTAAGCCTAGAGAGCTGAGTAAACGAGCTATACACTCCACCATTTCCGACTTTATTGAATGCGCAGGTCTGGCCAAAAAAGCCGGATATGACGGGGTGGAGGTCATGGGTTCGGAAGGCTACCTGATCAACCAGTTCATCGTAAAAAAAACCAATCGTAGAACTGATGAATGGGGAGGTGATTTTGAAAATCGCATTCGCTTTCCTCTGGCTATTGTAAACGGCATCCGTGAGGCGGTTGGAGGGGATTTTATCATTATCTATCGGCTCTCCATGCTCGATCTTGTAAAAGATGGCTCCAGCTGGCCTGAAGTTGTTGAACTGGCAAAAGGGATTGAGCAGGCGGGGGCAACAATCATTAATACCGGCATCGGCTGGCATGAGGCACGAATACCGACAATTGCTACCATGGTTCCAAGAGCCGGATTCACCTGGGTTACTCAGCGGTTGATGGGGGAGGTGAAGATTCCCCTTGTCACCACCAACCGGATTAATATGCCTTCAGTTGCCGAAGCAGTGCTTACTGAAGGGCGCGCGGATATGGTCTCTATGGCCAGACCTTTTCTGGCGGACCCTGACTGGGTAAAAAAGGCTGAGCAGGGCAAAGAAGATGAGATCAATACATGTATTGCCTGCAACCAGGCATGTCTTGATCATATCTTTTCACGAAAAACTGCGACTTGTCTGGTAAATCCCAGGGCCTGCAACGAGACGCTGATGCCCTTTAAAAAGAGCAAAGTCAAAAAACGAGTGGCTGTGGTGGGAGGCGGACCTGCCGGACTGTCCTGTGCCACTGTCGCAGCAGCGCGGGGACACTCCGTTACCCTGTTTGAGGCGGCAAGTGAAATCGGCGGCCAGTTTCGTCTGGCACGTCAAGTTCCCGGCAAAGATGAATTTGAAGAGACTCTGCGCTATTTCCACCATCAACTGCAATTGCATAATGTCGATATTCGGCTTGACTGCAGGGCTCAGGCCGGGGATCTGGAGGGATATGATGACATTGTTATCAGCACCGGTGTTGTCCCGCGAAAGATAGAGATTGAGGGGGCAGAAACCAACAGTGTTTCACTTTACAATGAGGTTCTCTCCGGTAAAAAAGAGATTGGCAAAAGGGTTGCAGTTATAGGCGCCGGCGGCATTGGCTTTGATATGGCTGAATACCTCCTGCATGAAAACTCCTCGCCATCTTCCATCCCCTCTTTTATGGCCCGGTGGGGAGTTGATACCCGCTATGAAAAGGGTGGTGGGCTTGGAGAGATAATTCCCATGCAGCCTGCAAGAGAACTCTATCTGCTCCAGCGTAAGAAAACGAAGCCGGGAGCGGCACTTGGTAAAACCACTGGCTGGATTCACCGAATGGTAATGAAGAAAAACGGAGTCAAATTGCTGAACGGGGTAGAGTATCTTGCTGTCAGTGAGCAGGGGCTTCTTATACGCCATAACAATGAAGAGGCGCTGCTTGAAGTAGATGATATAGTCATCTGTGCAGGGCAACTTTCTGAACTGACACTGGCTAAGGAATTAGATGATCTTGGAATCACCTATCATCTAATTGGCGGTGCCTTAAAAGCCGGTGAACTTGACGCAAAAAGAGCCATCCTTCAAGGGACGGAACTTGCTGACAGTTTCTAAAAATGATGGCTTTGCAATGAAGCCTTTTGGTCCGTCCGTCATTCCCGCGCTGGAATGACAGACGGAGTGACCTTTCAAGGTTGACAAGCTCCTGGTTCTTTCAATACCAGCACGAATGAGATAGAGTCAAAAGTCAGCCGGAGAAATATGTTCGGAGAACAGTGTGGATTGCACCTTTTGGTGTGAGCTGGCTGGAATAGAGACCGAACCTGTCAACCGGGAACTCCGGACTCTGCAGTAAACTGTTGCCGGCCAGAAACTGGTGTAACCGATTTATCGGACTGTTTTGTAATCTGGCAAGGGTAATATGTGGCGAGTATTTTCTCTTCTCTTTTGGAATGCTGCGGGTAAATAGTGTTTTCTCTATTTTGTTGCGAAGCAGACAAAGCTCTTCCTGTGGGTCTATACCGACCCAGAGTACACGAGGGGTACCCCTAGGAGGAAAGGTTCCCACATCCCGTAAAGAGAGGATAAAAGGCTGGAAAGAGATTTCCTCAAGTCCTTCCTGGATATCACGAAGTTTACTGCTTTCTATATTACCGATAAATTTTAATGTCAGATGGAGTTGTTCTTTGGGCACAGGGTATGCTCTTGGAATTGATCCTCCCATACCCTCAACTCTTTTTTTGATACTGTCCGGGATGTCTATGGCAACAAACAGCCTTATCATTGATCCTCTCCAGCATGTTGTGACAGTTGTAAAATTGCCAGGTTTGCAATAGTCAGACCGAAGATGCCGGTTATTGTCGGTAGACTACCAAGTACATTGCGTTTTCTGCCCCTGTCTGAAAAGGGTGTTTCTCCAATGATTTCCTCTTCAGCATCTTTAACAGGATCTTTGTATTCAAAATTAATCGGTTCAGTAGAGTAAACACAGGTAATCCCGGCACCGACACCTCTTTTACGCAACCGTTTGCGCAACTGCTTGGCGAGAGGGCAGCCTTTTGTCTCGAAAAGATCGCCGGAGCGGATAAAAGTGGGATCGGTACGCAGGGCAGCACCCATGGAACTAAGAGTAGGAATTGCCTTTAGGTAAGCTCCCTGCAGAAGTTGGGCCTTCGGGTTTAAGGAGTCAATTGCATCAATGAGTAGATCCGGTTTTGGGGATAAGATCTGCTCCAGAGTCTCATCTCCGGCAAAAAGCTGCATTGGTTCCACCTTGCATCCGGGATTTATGGCCAGTGCTCTGTCCCGTGCAGCCAGAGCTTTTGGCTGCCCAATGGTTGTCTCAAGGGCAATGATCTGCCTGTTTAGGTTGGTCAGCTGTATGGTATCAAAATCAACAAGGCGTAAATGGAGGATTCCCGCCCGTACAAGACCTTCGACCACATATCCTCCCACAGCTCCCAATCCGACAATTGTTACCGATTTCGACTGCAGATGTTGAAAGCTTCTGTCTCCCAATAATCGCTGTGTTCTGGCAAAACGTTCCATGGTGTATTGATATAATCCTCTTTGTGTTGGAACTCCATCTCATTTTCTACTCTTGGGCAATATAATCTTGACACGGGGCAGGTAATTAATTATCATATAACTTAGTAATAAGAATATTTACTAAAGAGGAACGCTATGCAACTTCGAATGACTAATCAGCGGGAGACAATTCTCCGCGAACTCAAAAAAAGCAAACAACATCTAACTGCAGACGAACTTTATGATAGAGTCAAGAAGGATATGCCGAGAATCAGTCTGGCAACTGTCTATCGTAATCTTGAAATACTTTCCGGAGCAGGGTTGATTGGTAAACTGGAAATCAGTGGCAGACAGAAGAGGTTTGATTATGATGTTGTTGACCACGATCATGTTTATTGTACCGTGTGTCATAAAGTCAATAATCTGGCTATTGAACGTCAGGGTCTGCATACCAAGGAAATAAAGGCTGTCAAGGGGTATACTGTTACAGGGTACAGACTTGAGATTATCGGTATATGTCCGGCTTGTCAAAAAAGAAAAGCAAAGCAGGAGAAGAAGAAATGAGTGGATGTGGAAGTAAGGAATTAAGTGGAGAACACAAGCAGGTACTTGAAGCATTGGCGAAAAAAGGCGGCCCATGCGGAAATAAAGATATCGTAGAGGCAACGGGGCTTGATAAGAAGGTGGTAACGAGCAAAATAACCGCCCTGAAAAAGAAAGGATTGGTAGACAGCCCGGTTCGCTGTAAGTACGGAATTACAGAGGATGGTCGGGGAGCCCTGAAATCCTGATTCTGTTTTCCTGTTGATCTGTTAAATCAACAGGAAAAGTAGTTACACAGGGCCTGCAGATGGTCAGACATCTGCAGGCTTTTTTCTGCCGCCATAGCAAGTGATTATCCAAAAAAGTTTTTATTGCGGGAATAATAGATGAGAGAGATAATAGCAAAAACACGAACATTCCGACGCTTTTTCCAAAATGAGGCTGTCAGCTCAGAGATGCTTTCTGAATTGCTTGATCTGGCCAGGCTGGGTGGGTCGGCACGAAACGGCCAACCATGGCAGTATCTGGTCATAAATACACCGGAAATGTGTGAAAAAGTTTTCCCTTTTCTTGGTTGGGCAGGGTATCTTAGTGACTGGAAGGGGCCGGTTGAGGGGGAGCGACCAAGTGCGTATATCCTCTGTCTGTTGAACTCAAACTGGCTGAAGGGGCCGGAAAGTGAAGCACAGTTTGATCTGGGGGTGGCAACTCAGAATCTGCTACTCGGAGCAATGGAAAAGCGGCTCGGAGGGTGCAGGATAGGTTCATTTAATCCAAAACTGGCAGATCTTTTTGATTTGCCTGAGTATCTGGATATCTCACTTGTTGTTGCCCTCGGCAGACCACGTGAGACAGTAATTATTGAGGAGTGCAAAGAAGATTCGGATATAAAATACTGGCGGGACGATGATGGTGTGCACCATGTGCCGAAAAGATCTCTGGAAAGTTGTCTCATTACCTTGAATGTCAGGGAATCAGACAACTAACGGCTATACTCGACAAACCCGTAAAAACCCAAATTCTTCACCATCCCGTCATTCTAAGTTTCAGATAGCTAAGTCGGATAAGCGTAGACTTCGAGAAGTTTGATATACAGGTAAGCGAGCCTGCGAGACTCCGGATCGGACTTTTTACGACGCCATCACACCTGAAAGCGGATATTTAATATATCACCGTCAACCACAGTATAATCTTTTCCCTGGACATACATTTTCCCCTGTTTTTTCAGCTCAGCTTCGCTGCCAAAGGCAATCAGTTCGTCGTACTTCATCACCTCGGCTCTGATAAAACCTTTCTGCAGGTCGGAATGGATAGCCCCGGCCGCCACAGGTGCGGGAGAGTCAAGGCGCACAAGCCATTGCCGGACTTCATCTTTTCCCACGGTGAAAAAAGAGATGAGGCCCAGTGCTTTCAGACAAAGCCGGGTCATTGCTCCCAGGGCGGGTTCCTCAATGCCAAGATCAGTAAGGAATTCATCTTTTTCTTCCTCGGAATCGAGAATGGCAATTTCTGATTCAACCTGGGCAGAGACACTCATTGCTTCAATTTTTTCTTTATCGCAGATTGGTTTTATCTGGCTGAGCAGACTGTCATCGTCAAGTTTATCTTCGTCAATATTGAACGCCAGAATAAGTTCCTTTCTGGTTATAAAAGGGTAACTCCGGATAATCATATCTTCATCTTGGGTAAATTCCATCAACCGCAGAGGTTTTTCTTCTTCGAGGTGAACCAATATTTTTCTCATCAGTTCCAGCTCTTTTGCCTGGCTGTCATCTTTAATTTTCTTTAAAGCGGTTTCGATGCGCTCGATCCGTTTTTCAACAAATAACTGATCATGTAAAAGCAGCTCCGAGTTCACCATCTCTACGTCTCGCAATGGATCAACAGTTCCCTCAGCATGGTAGATCCCTTCATCTTCGAAAGCTCTCACCACATGGCAGATCGCATCAACATCATTGATATCATTGAAAATTGATCCCTTTATGATGGTTTCCTGCTCGATTTTGGGAACCAGAACCAGGTCGATTCGTGCCCGGGCATTTTTCTTGGGTGAGTACATCTCCACAAGCTTGTCAAAGCGGGGATCGAGAATATCCGCAGTGCCGGGAACCGGTTTTGGAGGACCGGATTGTTCCCGCAACTCGCTACCGGTGAGTATCTGGAAGAGTGTCTTTTTTCCTGTCTGGGGAAGACCTATTATTCCTACTTTCATTCATCCTCCTGATATTTATAGTGGGGTTGCTGTCGTATTGTCGAGCCGAAGAAGGTAACAGACCACTTAGTTTAAATCAACAAGCTCAGATGTATGATCACTGACGTCGGCAAGAAAAAGTCTATTTTGCAGCTCGGGAGATTTCCCGAGCAATATGGTCACCACCTCAGCACACTCAACAGCAGCGATATAGACAGCAGCAAAGGGGAGAGTGCCGATGGTTGCCTCAATACCTTTTGGCGGGGTTTTATGCGGTGGTCCATAAACTTGTCTCAGACCGGGGTCGCATGGGAAAATGACGGTCGCCTGGCCACTGGAACCACCAATAGCGGCAGATACCATAGGAAGAGAGAGCGTTTTACAGATCGCTTCAACTACAAAACGATCGGAGATCGTATCCAGACAGTCTACAACAAGATTAACCCCCTGCAAGAGTCCTTTGCCGTTTTCGCTACTGAAAAATGCTGCAACAGGATATGTGTTCACGGCCGGATTAATATCATTCACCCTTTGGCCTGCAATATCTGCTTTTGCTTTACCAAGGTTTGCCGGACTGCTGAGAATTTGTCTGTTCAGGTTGCTCTCGTCGAAACAGTCACCATCGATAAGTGTAAGTCTGCCTACACCAATCCTCGCCAGAATCTCAGTGACAGTACCGCCAAGGCCGCCAAGGCCAATTACAGCAACATGAGACTGCAGCAGTTTTCTCTGATCTCTATTGGACAGGGAAGTCTGGTTGCGGCAATATCGTTCAGGGACAATGTCATGTTCCAGGGCACACAACTCTATTTCCTGCAAACTGTGCTCTGTCTGTTCTGCGATTTGACATTCAGCAGAGAAACTGAGGGAAACGTAAGGACGGCCATCAGGGCGGTTTCGATTTTGAGAGAGTGATTTCAGTAAGTCAGGTAATTTATCGGGAAGCATCAGGGCCTCTTTGTGGAGTAGCTATTGTACCGGTATGATCCGGATTATATCATGAAAAGTTATACAAATATTTGAGAAACAGTGGATTGCAAGTCGTCTCTTATTGTAGTCTATCAAAACTAGATTTTGTATTTTTTCCAGCAGCAGTCATTGCTTACTATAGGACCAAATCGACAATATGAAAACAGATAGAATGAAGAAAAGTGGTGGTTTTTTCAGGAAAATGAGGGAAAAGATTTCCGGGGGTCGGGGTGTGGAGCAGAAAGAGCCGAACCGGACGATGAGCGACGACAGGCGGCAGTTGCTGGAGGATTTTGAAGCTGTCATCAGTGAGCCCGGTCAGATTATGGGCTCAGATTTTGAGCGTGCATTTGAATTCATTGAGCAGTATCCGGATACGCCGGAGGCGGAAATTCTTGTTGCCCAGATGTACTCGACTACACCGCAAACCCTCAAGGGGCTAAACTATTCCAGTGCCTTGAAGGTTCTGGAGACGATGCCCAGTCATTCAGGGCGAGAATCTATTGTCAAAGGGATGTATAAGATTGAAAAGGACTATATCAAAGAACTGAAGTCCGATGTGATCGCCTATATGTTGCAGATCATACCGGAACATCCCCTGGCCGACGAACTGACCAGTGCACTTGCAGTAAAGAATCTGACCAGAGCATATGATTTTGTCACCGCCAACCCGGAAAATGTCTATTCCGAAGCGATTATTAAAGCGATGTTCGACAGGGATCCGAATATAGCTTTACTTCTTCTTCAGGAAAAGCTGGATCATCCAAAGGTGGCCAGTATTTTTGAAGGTATTTATAATATTTATAATACAGCGGCGATCAGCATGCTTACTCCTAATGCGATTCTATTTGTGCTCGATATTGCCCCGGATCATCCCCGGATTGGTAAAATGATTGAGGTGCTGGTTGAAAATAACTACACCAAAGCCTTCCATTATTTAAAGGTTCATTCGGATCATATGCTTGCCGATACAATAAAAGAGACGATTCGTAAAAGACATCCCAAGTTAGAACAGCTCCTGGATAAAACAGGATGACGGCTACCCTTCTTTCATCATCTGGCGAAGGACGAAAGGGAGAATCCCCCCATGTTGGAAGTAGGTGACATCGACCTTTGTGTCAAGGCGGGATATCACCTCAAACTCCACCTTACTGCCATCCGGTTTTTGGGCAGTTACCTTGAGTTCCTTTCCAGGTGTCATTTCCAAAAGACCTTCAATTGAGTAAATCTCAGTTCCATCAAGACCCAGGGAGTCTATACTCTGCCCTTTTTTAAAAACGAGCGGTAATGCCCCCATACCCACCAGATTATTTCGGTGAATTCTCTCGTATGATTCTGCAATAACAGCCTTTATTCCCAGCAGACAGGTTCCCTTGGCGGCCCAGTCCCGGGAAGAGCCTGTACCATATTCTTTGCCCGCAAGGACAATAAGCGGTGTGCTTTCCTCCATGTATTTTACCGAGGCATCATAATTGTACAGTTCAGTATTTTCCGGATATTTGATGGTGAAGCTGCCCTCTTTGGGTGCAACCATACGGTTTTTTATGCGAATATTACCAAAAGTCCCCCGCATCATAACCTCGTGATTTCCCCTTCTTGAACCGTAGGAGTTGAAATGGGCGGAATCCACTCCCTGTTCAATCAGGTATTGACCTGCAGGGTAATCTTGTGGAATAGCACCGGCTGGAGAAATATGGTCAGTGGTTACACTGTCCCCGAGCAGAAGAAAAGGTCTGGCCCCGGTTATGTTTTTATGGGGGACAGGCAGGTCGGTGAAGTTGTCAAAGTAGGGCGGGTTTTTTATGTAGGTTGAATTCTTGTCCCAGTTATAGGTGGTACTCTCCTTTACCGGAAGTTTTTTCCAGAATTCGTCGCCTTCAAAGATCTGCGCGTACTCTTCCTCGAAGGTTTTACTGGTGACAACCCGGTTCACCAGGGAATCAATTTCATCGTCATCCGGCCACAGATCATTGAGGTAGACAGGTTGTCCGTTGGGGTCCGTTGCCAGGGGAGAGCTTGTGAGGTCGATATCAACACGGCCTGCAAGGGCAAAGGCAAGAACAAGGATGGGCGAGGCGAGAAAGTTTGATTTTATCTGTTGGTGAATTCGTGCCTCGAAATTGCGATTTCCGGAAAGTACCGCAGCGACATTTAAATCTTCTTCTCGAATCACTCTCTCCAACTCAGGATTAAGCGGGCCGCTGTTGCCTATACAGGTGGTGCAGCCAAAGGCCGTTATATGAAAGCCGAGAGCCTCAAAATACGGCATCAGGCCGCTTTTTTGCAAATAGTTGCTGACGACCTTTGAGCCGGGGGCAAGTGAAGTCTTTACAAAAGCGGGGACTTTGAGCCCGCGTCTAACTGCTTCTTTTGCCATCAGCCCGGCCCCTATGAGGACACTTGGGTTAGAGGTGTTGGTACAGGAGGTGATGGCGGCAATGACCACACTGCCGTCACCGATTTTAACAGGGGAGTTGTTAACTGTGATCTCAATATTTCGTTTAATGACGGTCTGACAGGATTCATCACGACAGCTTTCGCAACCAGATTCATCAATAAAGGTTGAAAGTTCTTTAGTGCTGCTGTCCCGTTCAAACCTGCACCCGAGAATGTCGCCGAAAGTTGACCGCATCATGGAAAGAGGGATACGGTCCTGGGGTCTGGCCGGACCGGCAAGAGAGGGCTCTACGGATGCAAGATCGAAGTCGATCACCTGGGTGTACTCCCGACTCTCCTGTTCTTCATAGAAGAGTCCCTGGAGTTTCGAGATGGTTGCAGTAAGGGCCGCCTGCCGGGTGCGGCCCGTCATTTCCAGATAACTAATGGTTTTGTCGTCAACAGGGAAGAAACCAAGGGTTGCGCCATATTCGGGGGTCATGTTGGAAATTGTAGCCCGGTCCGGTATTGAGAGATTTTGCATCCCCGGTCCGAAATATTCGACAAATTTCTCAACTACCTTATGTTTACGTAACAGCTCTGTCAGGGTGAGGACGATATCGGTGGCAGTTATTCCTTGTCCCGGTTTTCCCGTCAGGCGGACACCGATTACCTCGGGAATTGACATATAATAAGGCTGGCCAAGCATCACCGCTTCCGCCTCGATTCCACCTACGCCCCATCCCATGACACCAATGCCGTTAATCATAGGGGTATGTGAGTCGAGACCAACCACGGTGTCGGGATAGGCAAAGACTTCATCTTTAATAGTTTCGGTAAATGTTACCCGGCCGAGATGCTCAAGATTAACCTGGTGACAAATACCTGAGTTAGGTGGGACAATTTTGAAGTTGTCAAAGCTTTTCTGAGCCCATTTCAACAAGCTGTATCGTTCACTGTTCCGTTCATACTCTTTTGCCACATTCTTTGTGAGACTGGCATGGGTTCCGGAGTAGTCAATCTGAACGGAGTGGTCTGCAACCAGTTCAACGGGAACTATAGGGTTCACTTTGGCAGGATCACCCCCGAGACTTTTGACGGCATCACGCATGGCGGCAAGGTCGACAACCGCCGGAACTCCAGTGAAATCCTGCATTAAAACCCGTGCAGGGTGATAGGGGATTTCAATGGGTGAAGCATAATTTTTCTGCCAGTTTGTTATTGCCTGGAGGTCTTTTTCCTCGACAATACTGCCATCATATTTCCGTAACAGGTTTTCAACCAGAATGCGTATGGAGTAAGGGAGACGTTCAATTTTCCCCATGCCCTGGTGTGATAATTCACGTATGTCAAAGTAGTTATAGGTTGTGTCTCCAACTTGCAGTTGTTTTATACATTTCTGTTTTTCCACAGAGATCCTCACGTGATTGAATCAAAAAGGAGATGTACAGGCAATAAATCCACCCTGTTCTTTCATTGTCTTCAATTTTTTTATGTGGCTTTGTTCTTCCCGGATAATAATTTTTAACTGTTCAATAGTCTCATCATTGTCCAGAAAATCGAGGAGGATCTCATAGAAGATAATGGTATCCTGCTCAAGCTCAATTGACTGTGCTATGAGTTCACCCGGTTCATTTGCATTTTCCAGCATCTTTTTATCGAGTGAAAAACTGTTGTTTTTCACTATGTCCTGAAGCAATGACCGGCCGATGGCTTCCATTTCTTTCTGTTCGGTGCTGAGTATTTGATCTGATTGAATGGATTTGAACCATTCGGCATGTTTCTCTTCTTCTTTAGCCAGGTTGGCAAGAGTTTCCGCCATTTTACGATCCAGCGCTGTTTTGCTGGCATTACGGTAGATTTCAGCACCGTTCTGTTCGATCTGTATTGCAATATTACAAATGTCCGTCACAGTAAACATAGTTCATTCCTTCAAATTTGCCCATAGTGAGCAGAGGATTTTCAAAAGCAGTAATCAAACAAAAAAACGACTGAAAGTGGCAACATCCTCCCTCGGGGTACGGTAGCTGTTTACCGGAGCTTCTTTATCTTCATAACCGACAGCCATTCCACAGACAAGAACGGTTTCCTGATCATAGCCAAGGATTTTTTTGATCAGTTCCGGGTATTGGCCAAGTGCCGCCTGGGGGCAGGTAGCCAGCCCCTCTTCAACGGCAGCGAGCATAATCGATTGGATGAACATACCATAATCGAGGTAGGATCCGGTTTTCATAACCGGATCAAGGAAGAAGAAGAGAAGAACCGGCGCACCAAATCCATGATAGTTGGCTACCCACTGTTCATATCTTTTTTCCTTATCTTTCCTGTCGATCTGCAGGGTAGAATAGAGCTGTCTGCCACAGACCACCCTTCTTTTCTTGTATGGATTCTTCCACTTGACCGGGTAATACTGGTAATCCATTCCACCCATATCACCTTCGCGGAAAATTTTTTCCATGCCGCTGGTCAGTTCGTCTTTTTTTCTGCCGGTGACAACGGCGACCTGCCAGGGCTGGGCGTTGGTGCCGGAAGGTGCATGACTGGCTGAAGAGAGAATTTTCTCTATCTGTTCTCTACTTACAGATGTATCAAGGAAGGCGCGGGTCGATTTTCTAATTTTGAGAGCATCAGTGACATTCATGGTTATGTTATACCGGTTGAAAGAGAGAGTGCGTGGATAGGACTTTGCCTGGTAATCATTATCTTCTACGTTATATAGTATCAGGTGCTTATAAGTAGCAAGTAATTTTGTAATTTAGGAGGAGATACCATGTCGGATGACAAAACTGTTTTGACCCCTGATGAAATCAAAAATCCTGAAGAGGAGACTATAGAAGATTCTGCTAAATCTCTGGTTGTAGCAAAAGATCTGCTGCCGAACGACCTGATGATCATTCCCCTCCATGACCGTCCCATGTTCCCCAAAATGATGGGGCCGATTATCGTTGATGACGCTGTTATGCAACAGGCGGTTTTGAAACATATGAACAGGAATGCACCACTCTATTTCGGCCTTATTTTATTAAAACCTGCTGAAGACGGGCTTGCTCACGCCCCTCAGAGTGCTAACGACTTTTTTAAAGTGGGTGTTGCTGTCAGGGTAATCCAGGTATCTCCCTATAAGCCGGGAGAACCATTACAGGTGATGGCTCAAGCTCTGGACCGGTTCGATGTTATTGCTCTTCTTAAGAAAGATTCTATCTTCATGGGAGAGGTTAAATACTGGCAGGAGCAGGTCGTTGAGAACACCGAAGAACTCAAAGCCTATTCCGTTGCCATCATTGACTGCATCAAAGGGCTTGTCAATCTGAACCCGCTTTTTAAGGAAGGTCTTTCGTTGCTTATTGAGAGAATTAATGTCAGTGACCCCGGCTCACTTGCAGACTTTGCCGCTTCAATGACAACATCCTCCGGTACTGATATCCAGAAAATTCTGGAAATAAGCGATGTGCGTGAAAGAATTGAAGCTGTGCTGGTACTCCTGAAAAAGGAAGTCGAGATTACCAAACTCAAGGCCAAAATATCCAAACGTATAGAAGAACAGCTTTCCAAACAGCAGCGTGAATTCTTTTTAAAGCAGCAGCTGCAGGAGATTAAAAAAGAGCTGGGGCTGGCAAAGGATGATACCCAGGCCGAAATAGAGAAATATGAAAAACGTCTGAAAAAAAGGGTGTTGTCTGATGAGGGGAAAGGGAGGATAAAAGAGGAGATCGAAAAACTCAGGCTGCTCGGTTCTTCTTCACCTGAGTTCAATGTCACCCGTACTTATCTCGATTGGCTGACCGTGCTGCCGTGGGGTGTTTACACCAAAGATAATTATAATATCAAGAAGGCCGCAAAGATTCTCAATGATGACCATTACGGTCTTGATGATGTGAAAGAGCGTATCCTTGAGTTGATGTCTGTCGGAATTATTAAGGGTGATCTTACCGGTACTATCCTCCTTCTCCAGGGTCCCCCCGGTGTGGGGAAAACTTCCATAGGCCAGTCGGTTGCCAGAAGTCTCGGGCGCAAGTTTTTCCGTTTTTCCCTGGGAGGCATGCGTGATGAGGCTGAAATAAAAGGCCATCGCCGTACTTATATTGGTGCAATGCCGGGTAAATTTATCCAGGCAATCAAGACCTGTGATTCATCCAACCCGGTCATAATGCTCGATGAGATTGATAAGATCGGCGCCAGTTTCAGAGGGGATCCCGCCTCCGCTCTGCTTGAGGTGCTTGACCCCGAGCAGAACCGCAATTTTCTTGATCACTATCTTGATGTCAGATATGACCTGTCCAAGATTCTTTTTATCTGTACGGCTAATCAGCTGGAGTCTATTCCAGGACCACTTATGGACAGGATGGAGTTAATTCAGTTGCCGGGGTATATCCTGGCGGAGAAGGTGGAAATTGCCAAACGTCACCTTATCCCTAAGCAGATGAAGGAACATGGTTTGAAACCAAAGCAGGTTACTCTGACAAAAACTCTTCTCGCCTCAATAATTGACGGATATGCCCGGGAGGCCGGGGTAAGAGGTCTTGAGAACTGCATTAAAAAGATTTTGCGGAAGACTGTTAAGAAGATCATTGCGAACCCCAAAAAGAATGTTCGAATTCGAAAAAATGAGCTGCGTGATCTTTTGGGCAGGAGACTTTTTGCAGAGGATAACAGTTTTAGTAAACCCCGTGTAGGTGTCGTTACCGGCTTGGCATATACCAGTATGGGAGGTGCTACGCTTTATATAGAATCAATTCCTATCCCAACCGGGCAGCCGGGTTTTAAGCAGACGGGGCAATTGGGCCAGGTTATGGTCGAATCTTCTGAAATTGCTTACAGCTATGTCCGTTCGCTGATGAAAAATAATGCTGAGGTAAACGAATTTTTTAAGAAAAATCAAATCCATCTGCATGTACCGGCGGGGGCGACTCCTAAAGATGGTCCTTCTGCAGGTATCACCATGGCATGTTCCCTCTATTCCCTGGCAATGAACCAGCCGATCAAGCCACGCATGGCCATGACCGGGGAACTGACCCTCAGCGGCCTGGTTATGCCCATAGGAGGGGTAAAGGAGAAGATGATTGCCTGCCGCCGTTCCAAGGTGAAAGAGGTTATTTTGCCTAAAGATAACAAGGAAGACTTTGAGCTGCTTCCCGATCATATTAAAGAGGATATAACCCCTCATTTTGTTTCAACTTTTGAAGATGTGCTGAAAGTTTGTTTTGTGATAAATACCGGTTAGCCCGGCAGCAGGTCATAGAAATAGGTGAGGATATCTGTTCTGGTCACAATGCCTATCATTTTTCCATCATGGACTACCGGCAGATGGCCAACATCTTGTTCGATCATTGTTCGTGCCGCAGTGGCGGGTGAAGTGGCGGATGAGATTGTGGTTATATCCCGTGCCATGAAAGCCTTTACCGGGCTGTTCCACTGCCTCTCCTTTTTGATTTTTTTCAGATCCCAGAGAACGATTATGCCCTTAATCTCGTTCTCTTCTGTCACCATAACTCCTCGTATGTTTTCAGAGGCCATAAGTGCCTGTACCTCATGCATCGGACTCTCCGGACTGACTGTGGCAACAGGGAATGACATAATGTCAGATATTCGAACGGCTCCTGCCTGTTTTTTGGTCAGGTGATCGATTATTGTCCTCTTGATATCGGCGGGTGACATTTGTTCCTCTTTGACGGTAGCAGATCCTGCCCCTGCATGACCTCCACCACCAAAATGAATCATAATGTGACCGACATCAATATTTTCGACCCCACTGCGACCGATAACGGTGTATCTCGATTCGCTGATGAAGGTAACAAAAATGGCGTCAACATTAATTATCTTTCGGTACATATTGACAACAGCCGCGAGGTTTGCCACATTTTTATCCAGATAGACGGTATTGAAACCGACTGAATTGCCGTTGATCGTTATCTTTTCAGTTTCTTTCATCATCTCAAAAAGGATCTCTTTCTGGGTCTCCTCATAGGGAGGATTGAGAAAGAAACCGGCAACATTGAGATCTGCACCGTTCTCCAGAAGATAGGCTGCGGCTCTGGCATCGTCCGCAGTGGTTGAAGGAAACGTTAAATGGCCTGTATCTTCATATAGTCCTATCAGCAGGACTGTTGAAACCAGTGGGCTGATACTGATATCTCTTTTTATCATCTCCTTGATAAAGAGGGTGACAGTGGCACCAACATGTTCCCGGCATGACCAGGTAGCTATGATACTGCCCTCTGCTGTCATATGATGATCCCATAAATCTATTTCCAGATCACTCCTGTCTCTCAGCTTTTCCATCCTGTCAAGGCGGCGCCATTGATTGGTATCCACTACGATAAGTTTGGTGATTTGCTCAGGATCTACCTCATTAGGCAGGATGATATTAAAGGCTGTTTTATGGGTGGAGAGAAACTGGCCGACGTTTCGGTTTACCGCTTTGGGGACTACGCCGACACAGCCCGGATAAATGATAGTGGCA
>Ga0209633_10003042_pt1 | contig 15673 bp, 12 predicted proteins | sample Cruoilmetagenom1_FD_187290 | JGI IMG/M metagenome (GOLD analysis project Ga0209633, IMG submission 187290) | Oil polluted marine microbial communities from Coal Oil Point, Santa Barbara, California, USA - Sample 1 (SPAdes) (version 2) | ecosystem: Environmental > Aquatic > Marine > Oil seeps ... | reverse complement strand
CGCCGCTAGCCGCTAGCGCTGCCATAAGATGCTCAATTGTTGCCACCTCTACGCCCGCTTCATTTCCAATTGTCGTGCAGCGGCGCACTTGAGTCACTGACTGTGGCACCGCATGTATGACGTTATCACGCTGTTTCACATCAGTGCGGACAAAGACAATGCCCGTGCCAACAGGGGCAGGCTTTAAAACAACACGAACATGTTTACCCCCATGCAATTCAACGCCTGCACACACAGCCGCCCCTGCGAGGGTGGCTTGGCGCTGAACGGGGCGAAAATTTACATCCATATTCATAATTGGCTTTATCTGCAAGTTATTTCAGTGTCATGAATAGCCCATAAAAAGGCTAGTACAAATTAAATAGCTGTTACAATATGTTTCAATAGATGAACTTCTTGTAACGCTAGTGTTTTCAATACCTTAAAGCGCAAAAACCCCGCTTATAGCGAGGTTTTTGTTAGTGTATTTTACGCGAATTTAACGGCGTAAAAAGGATGGAATTTCTAGCTCATCCTCGATATCACTGCCAAACAAATCTCCTGTTCTATTTGGCGCTACTTGCGGCGCTTGGCGCGGGGCAGCAGGCTTAGTTTTTTTGCGGCCAAAAAATCCAAACGGGCGTTTTACAACTGTTTGCGTTTCCACAGGCGGCAAACTAGGCGCGGGAGTTGGCGGAGCAATTGGCGCCGCAGCAGCAGGCTGTTGGTACTGGTAAGGCGACCGCTCTGGCGCTGGGGTCGGCGCAATTGGAGCTAGTGTAGATGCAATTGGAGCAGGCGTAGCGAATGTCTCTGGCTGAGGCGTTTTAATTACGGGGGCGATGCTAGGCGTAGCTTCAACGATTGCGGCTTCTGGTTCTTCTTCGGCCCAAGTTTCGATAGTATCTTCGGCAGCTTCGATAACTTCAGAGCGCGCCTCAGGGACTGAGAACACTTCCGTGCTATCGACGCCAGTTGCAACAACAGATACGCGTACTATCCCGTCAAGGTCAGTGTCCAGCGCCGAGCCAACAATAATATTAGCGTTTGCATCAACTTGCGCACGAATAAGGCTAGCCGCCTCGTCAACTTCATACAAAGTAAGGTCAGAACCGCCCGTGATGTTAATAAGAACGCCTTTAGCGCCTTTAAGTGATACATCATCAAGTAATGGATTGGAAATTGCGCTTTCTGCGGCTTCGACAGCGCGGCGCTCTCCGGTGGCTTCACCAGTGCCCATCATGGCTTTGCCCATTTCGTCCATAACAGTACGCACATCAGCAAAATCGAGATTAATGACGCCAGGAACTACCATCAAATCAGTAATACCGCGCACGCCAGAGTTTAAAACTTCGTCCGCCATCGAAAACGCATCCGTCATTGTGGTATTTTCAGTGGCCACACGGAACAGGTTTTGGTTTGGAATAATCAGCAAGGTATCAACGCTAGAATAAAGCCGGTCTATGCCCTCTTCTGCCAATTTCATGCGTTTAGAACCTTCGAACTGGAATGGTTTCGTAACGATAGCAACGGTTAGAATACCGCGCTCACGTGCTGCTTGCGCGATGATTGGCGCAGCGCCTGTACCTGTGCCGCCGCCCATGCCTGCGGCCACAAATAACATATGCGCGCCATCAAGATGTTCCATGATCTCAGCGAGAGAGTTCTCGGCAGATTCCGCACCAACTTCAGGACGCATGCCTGCACCAAGGCCCTGCGTAATCGCGCCGCCCATTTGAATGCGGCGTTCTGCCTTTGAAAGTGACAAAGCTTGTGCGTCAGTGTTGGCAACGATAAAATCTACGCCTTCTAAGCCAGACGCTATCATATTATTAACAGCATTGCCGCCTGCACCGCCCACGCCTATGACAACAATACGTGGTTTTAGCTCAACAGATTTTGGCAAAGAAAAATTTATGCTCATGGCGGACCCTAAAATTATGGTTTTTAAATTATTAATGCCAAAGTCCATTAAAACAGTTTAACATACGTTAACAGCCGTAAAGAATTTGGGTTTTGTTCAGTGAGACTTTGAAATGTATAATTACGAACAGTTTACCCCAAATAGCTATGATTTTACCACGCAAACAGGCATTAAAATTGGCGACCGCCTGCCTGAATTAACCTTGCAAAATGTGGAAGGCGTTCCCATTCAGCTCAGCTCGTATTTGGGAAAAATATTAGTCCTCGAAACGGGTAGTCTTACCTGCCCGCTTTACGTGGGAAAAATCAAGAAAATGGCATTGGTTGCCAAGAAGTATCCACATGTGGAGTTTTTGCTCATCTATATACGAGAAGCTCACCCCGGGCGTAAAATTAATGCTCACGGCACATCAAAATCAAAACTAAGAAACGCCAATCGGTTACAGCAAGACGAACCTGAAAACAGATCCGTGCTTGTGGATGACCTTCAAGGCACCCTACATGCGGCATTAGGCTTACTGCCCAATATGGCATTTGTTATTGGCACAGATGGGGCGGTGTTATATCGGGCCGATTGGAACATTCCAGACCGTATTGAAGAAGTTTTAGATGCCATAGAAAAAGGTTTGCCGCTATTGGCGGCACCGGCCGACTTTACACCCGTTGCGCCAATATATTCTTTGCGGGTTCTTGCCCGTGCGGGTGGCATGAGGGCCATATGGGATTTTCTTACTCACCTCCCGCGGCTGATTAAACAGCATAAGGCTCACTGGAAAAGCCGAAACGGAACAGGCAAATGATTAGAAGTTTTCTCTAAACCAGCGCAAGGAACGGCTAACAGTGCCCCCCGCATACCGTTTTGCGCGTTGACGCTGGCCTGACAAATCTGGAGGGCCACTGATAGCTTCAGGTTTGTCTTCAAAAGTATAATTAATCAGCCCTGCCGCAACGGCAAAATCTGGCCCAACCATAGAGTTTGGCAAGCCCAAAAGGCCATGAGGGCGACCGATACGCACCCGTTTTTTAAAGATATATTCAGCGAGCTGCGCCACGCCCGCGAGCTGCGCTGCGCCGCCCGTTAACACGATGCGCCGCCCTGCATACTCTTCTATGCCAGCCGCCTTAAATCTTTCGTGCAGCAGCTCGAATGTTTCTTCAAGGCGTGAGCGCACAATCTTGGTGAGCAATGACAATGGCTCATGATGCAGTTCATCTTGCGCGCCCATGGGCGGGCACGGCACCATTTGTCCGTCATCTTCGGGGCTATCCAAAGTCGAACCATATATTGATTTTATCCGCTCAGCAGACTCCCACTGCGTGGTCAATCCTCGCGCAATGTCGCTGGTTACATTTCTACCGCCAACGCCAACTGCGTCCACATAGGCTAGTGTTCTATCGCGAAAAACTGCTGCAGTCGTAATCCCGCCGCCCATATCAATAATGGTCACGCCCAAATCAAACTCGTCTTCAACCAATACACCCATACCAGCGGCGTAAGGCGACGCAATCATACCCGCAATGCGCAGATGGCATCTTTCAATACAGTGAGTTAAATTACGAAGTACGCCGACCCCCGCCGTGACAAAATGCATATCAACGCCAAGCGAGCGCCCAAACATGCCGCGCGGATCACGGATACCAGTTTCTCCATCAACGCTCCAATTAAGCGGTAGCGCATGCAAAATCGCTTGCTCAGGCTCATCAAACTCCAACAAAGCCGTATCAATCACCCGTTTTAAATCTTTTTCGGATACTTCGGCGCTTGAAAATTTTGTCTCCACATTAACATGGCGGGATTTTAGTGACCGCGTAGATACATTAACGAAAACAGATGAAATAGCTATTCCAGCAGCGCGCTCTGCCTTCTCTACGGCATGGCGAATTGTATGTTCTGCTGCGTCCATATCTATGACCGCGCCAGTTTTAAGTCCCGCGCTAGCGTGAAAGCCCGCACCCAATATGCGAACGCCTACGCCAGGTTCTTTACGTCCGATAAAGCACACGACTTTGCTCGAACCGACATCTATTATTGCAAATGTTTCTGGTTGGCTCGCACTATTTCGGCCACTAAAAAAAGCCATTAAGCTCTCCGATCAGTGCCTTTAGTGCGCGGGCGCAATGTCAACCGCCCTTCAACCCGCATATCTATGCGTTCCAAATCTAAGGTCAGCAGCCCATGCTTTTCCACATAATCGTCAAGTTTTGAAAGACTTTCGCCCGGATTATTTACAGGCAGCAAAATACGCGGCCCGCCATCTTTTAAAATAATGTCCCAACGTTGCTCGCTAACATAAATAACTGCTTCTGTTTGGGCATTTAACACCTCGTGAGCTGCGAGAATTTCCAAGAACGCCTGCGCGTGCTGTGCCCCGCCAGCGCCGACGACGAGCGGCAAAGATCCAAAATCTTCTAGGTTTGCGTCCGTAACAATAACCCCTGTTTTGTCAGCGACCTGCATAACACCATCGCGCTGCCACAGCGCGTAAGGACGGCGCTCAACAATATGTACGTCAATGCGGTTAGGCCAAAGCCTGCGCACGACAGCCTTTTCCACCCAGCTAATCGATTCAATACGTTTTTGCGCATTTTTAATATCCATATCGAACAAATAATCGCCAGATTCCACGCCTAGCATTGCCTTTACTTCGCCTTCAGACACACGTCCATCGCCAACAATGTCTACATGTTCGACCACAAACCCTATGTTCATCAAACGACTTTTTGTAAAGCGCGCGCTTGCGGATTGAATATTTGGAATAAAACCGCCTAACCACAAAGCGCTCCAGATTAAAGCCACAGATAAAACCACACCCGTCATAATCATGCGGGTCATTTTTTGCTTGGAGTAACGCGCTGCGCGCATTTGCGACGATGCCCAGTTACGCGCCCCCGTCAGACCAGGTTTAAGTGGGCTTACTCTGCGCGAGCCTCTCTGGCCAGCCTTCTTGGGCTTTGATTTTTTATACTTACCTAGCGCGGCCATGTAGCGTCCTCAACAATCCAGCGGCAAAGCTGCCGAAAATCCATTCCCATGTGCTGCGCTTGTTCAGGCGCGAGCGACGTTGGGGTCATTCCTGGTTGAGTATTGAGTTCAAGCATTACGATTTTGTTTACTATATCAGATTTTTTTGCATTTTTTCTCAAATTTTCATCGTCATAACGAAAATCTGAGCGCGTAAGTCCCCGGCAACCTAATACGTCATGAGCTTTCACAGCCCAATCTTTACAAATGTTAGCCACTGCGGCAGGTATGTCTGCGGGTACAATATGGCTAGACCCACCATCCGTATATTTCGCCTCATAATCATAAAACGCCGTATGCGGAACGATTTCAGTCACGCACAGGGCTTTGCCATTTAGCACGGCAACGGTTAATTCCCGCCCCGGCGCAAAAGCTTCAGCGAGAACTTCATCACCCATTTTTTCATTCATAGCTATGTCAAATGGCGGGCGGTTGGCGCCTTCGGGCACCACATAAACGCCCACACTTGAGCCTTGGCAATTAGGCTTAACAACATAAGGTAAGTCCATCACATGAGACTTTGCGGCTACTGCGCGGGGTACCAATTTACCAGCGGGCACATTAATACCCACACTTTTACAGACGATTTTTGCGCGATGTTTATCCATTGCCAGCGCCGATGCCATCACGCCGCTATGGCTATAGGGCTTTCCAAATGTATCGAGAATACCTTGTACGCGGCCATCTTCTCCCCACTCTCCGTGCAAGGCATTAAAAATAACATCTGGGCTAGCATGACGGAGTTGCTTCCATAGATCTGGGCCTGCATCTATTTTGCACACCTTATAGCCTTCTGCCTCAAGTGCGTGAGCCACGGCGCTCCCAGATACCAATGACACCTCCCGCTCTGGCGAAATTCCGCCCATCAAAACTGCAACTTTTTCCATTTTCGCCACTGCCTTAGCCCCCCAACTTTAGCCCGATACGCCGAATTTCCCAGCTTAAATTCACGTTTTCGCTCGCCATCACCTTAGCACGTATTGTCTCGCCAAGCACCTCTAAATCTTCAGCGGTGGCATTTCCAGTATTGATCATAAAATTACAGTGCTTTTCAGACATTTGCGCGTCGCCAACCTTAAACCCGCGCCCGCCCGCCGCGTCGATAACTTGCCAAGCTCCACGCCTATCAGATTGCTTGGGATCAGGGTTCTTAAAGGTTGACCCGCCCGTTTTCTCTTTAATCGGTTGAGATTTTTCCCGCGCGTCAGTAATGGCCGCCATGCGCGCCGTAACGACGTCTTGAGCTTCGGGAACGCCTTTAAAAACCGCCTGCGTAAAAATCAAATCTAGCGGCGCGCTGCAGTGGCGATATGTATAGCCAAGTTCTTCAAGCGGCATAATTTGCCGCCGCCCGCGCCGGTCAAGCGCTACCGCCTCAACCAAGACATCTTTTGTTTCCGTGCCGTAACAGCCCGCATTCATGCGCAAAGCCCCGCCGATTGTGCCGGGTATGCCTGCGTAAAACTCCAGTCCGCCAATGCCTGCTTGCGCGCATTTCTTGGCCAACACGCTATCAAGGCAAGCCGCACCTGCTCTTATTTTTGACCCCTCCAGCGTTTCTACTTTACCAAATGAGGGGCCAAGGCGCACGGTGACGCCCGGTACGCCGCCGTCACGCACCAATGTATTAGACGCCACGCCCAAAACCTGCACAGGAATATCGGCTGGCGTTTGCGCTAAAAACAAAGCGAGGTCAGCTTCGTCTTTTGGCATAAAAAATGCTTGCGCGGCGCCGCCAACCCGAAACCAAGTATAGGGCGCAAGCGGTACATTTTCTCGCAGGCTGCCGCGCACGTCTGGTAGGCGGCCTAGAAGTGACGGAAAGCTCATCTAAGCATCTGCCAACTTATCGGCAAGCTCGTGCGCCCATGCCGTAATATCGCCAGCGCCAAGACAGACCACATAATCTCCGGGCTTGACCCTAGATTTCAAGGTAGCTGCCAAGCTGTCTCTAGTCACTTTTTGCGCGTTTCTATGACCATGACGGCCAAGGCCTTCTACGAGAGACTGCCCGCTTATACCGTCCATAGGCGCTTCACCAGCCGCATAAACATCGGTGACATAAACCGCGCCCGCATCATTAAAGCAGGTGCAAAACTCTTCAAACAAATCGGATAGACGTGAATAGCGGTGCGGCTGCACAACGGCATGAATTTTGCCTGTGCATACCTGCGTTGCCGCTTTTAGCACTGCGGAAATCTCAACGGGATGATGGCCATAATCATCAATGATAGTAACGTCATTCCATGTCCCCGCATGGGTAAAGCGCCGCTTTACGCCGCCAAAACCTTTTAGGCCCGCGCGCACTTGCTCCTGCGTTATCGCTAATGAATGCGCGACAGCAATGGCCGCCAGCGCGTTTTGGGTGTTATGATCGCCTGCCATAGGTAGCACCAAATCGTTCCAGCGCTCTTCTTCGCCTTCGTTCTTAGGCCTAAACACGGCGTCAAATACGGCGCAGCCATTTTCATAGCGCAAATTCTCAGCACGCACATCGGCTTGCGCGTTAAATCCGTAAGTAATGACGCGGCGATCCGTTACGCGGCTGACCAAAGCTTGCACTTCGGGGTGATCAAGGCACAAAACGGCAAACCCATAAAAAGGTAGGTTCTCTACGAATGTATCAAAGGCGGCCCTAAGCGTGTCAAAATCTCCATAATGCTCCATATGTTCTGGATCGATATTGGTAACGATGGCGATGGTCGGAAACAGTTTTAGAAATGAGCCATCAGACTCATCCGCTTCAACCACCATCCATTTACCGCCGCCCAGCTTGGCGTTCGCGCCATAAGCATTAATAATGCCGCCATTGATAACCGTGGGGTCGAGCTTACCGCCCTCAAGGAGCGCAGCCACAAGTGATGTCGTCGTGGTTTTGCCATGGGTGCCGCCAACCGCTACTGCCCACTTAAGACGCATAAGCTCAGCCAGCATTTCTGCGCGGCGTACGACAGGAATAGAGAGAGAGCGTGCCTCCACCAATTCAGCATTATCTTGCTGTATGGCAGAGGACACAACAATGGCCCCAGCGCCGTGTACTTGTTCTTCTTTGTGGCCGATATATATATTTGCGCCCAGCCCCCGCAAGCGCTCTACAATCGGGTTTTCGCGTATATCTGAGCCCTGCACTTGGTAACCAAGATTTAGCATCACTTCAGCAATGCCGCTCATGCCGATGCCGCCAATGCCTACAAAATGCACGGGGCCAATATCAAAAGGCATCTGTGTTTGCATCAAAATTTCCTTATTATCATTTTGCGGTCTTAATGACCAAGTCGGCCAAGGTTTCTGTGGCATCGGGTTTTGACGCGGAACTTGCGCTTCGCGACGCGGTTTCAAGCCAATTCGAATCATTTAATCTCTCCATGAGAATAGTTTTAACGCGCTCAGGCGTAAACTCAGATTCGGGCAAAATATCGGCGGCCCCAAGGTTTTTTAAGGGCTCCGCATTTACGCTTTGATGATCGTCCATAGCAATCGCCAATGGGATGAGCAAAGACGGTAGTCCCATCGTCATAATTTCAGACACGCAAGACGCCCCCGCCCGCGCTACAATATAATGAGCGGCCTTTAGATGGGTTTCTATATCAGTAAAAAACGTTTCGCATTGCGCCTGTACGCCGGCACGGTCATATGTATTTTTAGCAAGCTCAAGGCTTTCGGCACGGGTTTGCTGCACAACACGCAAACGCGCGCGTATGTCGTCTGGCAAAAGCGCAATAGCGGCCGGCATGGTTTCGCTGAGAAGGCGGGCCCCTAAAGAACCGCCAACGATTAGTAGGTTTATTGTCTTCTTTGGCGTTTTATATGTACGCGCGCTTGCCTGCATAATCCGCGCGCGCAAGGGGTTACCAATTGTTGTCCAGTTCGCGCCGTTTGGTAGTTTCTCAAGCACATCAAAACCAGACACGACATGATCGGCCTTGGCCGCAAACACACGGTTCACACGTCCCAGAACCGCGTTTTGCTCATGCAGTATCGTTGGCACACCAAGGCTTTGCGCCGCTTTCATAGCGGGAAAGGCAGGATAGCCGCCAAAGCCCACAACGATATTGGGCTGCCAATCTTTGATGAATTTTTTAGCGGCGCGGACGCCCTTCATAAGTTTCAAAATACCGCCAATTGCTCGCACGGGGTGGCGCGGCGAAATGCTCGCAGCCTGCACCTCAATTTTCACATCCGCTGGAATTTTACCAGCATGTTTCAAGCCGCGCACATCCGTCATTAATGCGATGTCCCAGCCTTGTTCCTTAAGGGCCTCCGCTAATGCCTGCGCGGGAAACATATGGCCGCCAGTGCCGCCTGCTGCGAGTAATATTTTCATGACACACCAAATCCATAAGCGCCTGGCCGTTTGCGCGTAAACGCTAGTATTAGTCCAGCTGAGAAACAAAGCGCCAGCATGGACGAACCGCCATAAGAAATAAAGGGCAGCGTCATACCTTTAGGCGGGGCCATATTAAGGTTTACCGCCAAATTTATCATGGTTTGCAGGCCAATCATTGTTGCAAGCCCAGCAACGGCGAGCTGAGAGAAATAATCGTTCAAATGCAGGGCATTACGAAAATTTCGCGCTACAAAGCTTGCGAGCAAAACAATAAGGCCAAAGGAAAGAATAAAGCCGAACTCTTCAACCGTAACCGCAAAAATAAAATCCGTATGAGCATCCGGCAATTTGTATTTAATCGCGCCTTCGCCCGGCCCCCTCCCAAACACACCGCCATTAGCAATAGCTTCAAGCGCCCTATCGGTTTGGTATGTGTCGGAACCTTCAGGGTTTAAAAATCGCGTTACGCGATCACGCACATGGGGCAAAAACGTAAAAGCTGCCACGGCGCCGCCCACCGATGCCGCCATTAAAAACAACAGCCAACCAAGCGACAGCCCTGCATAGAAAAACACTGCGCCAAAACAAAGTGTCAGTAAAAATGATTGCCCGAAATCAGGTTGCCCGATTAGAAAAAACACCAATATGCCATAGATCGCAAATAATATAGCAACGCCTGGAAATTCAGGGCTTTGCTTGCGCACTGAAAACATCCATGCGGCAAATACGATAAACCCGGGTTTGGCAAATTCTGATGGCTGCAGCGAGAAAGGCCCCATACTAATCCAGCGAGTTGCGCCTTTGACCTCAAATCCGATAATCGGTAACACCGCCAGCGCCAAAGCAGAACCAATAAGAGCCAAAACGCCAATACGCCGCGCGTTTGTAACACTCATCATAGAAACAATAAATGCGCCCGTTAAGCCTACGCTCGCGAACAAACAATGACGCATCAAAAAGAAAAATGGCTTGCCTTCATAATAGGGGTGCGCCTTGGCAAGGCGGCTAACCGCCGCTGGGCTGGATGCCATGGATAACACAAGACCTGCCGTAATAAGCGCAAGCAAAAGCCCCAGCGTAACACGGTCAATACTGCGCCACCATTCGGTGAGCGGTGCTTTATTTGTCCGTGATGGCAGCACGCGCTACGCCGCGCCTTTAGCGATAGACGCATTATTTTCTTCGCGCCTATATAGATCAATTATGCCTTGAGAGAGTTTACGAAATGCATCGCCCCTCACTTCGAAATTTTCAAACTGATCGAAACTTGCGCACGCGGGCGAGAGCAGAACAACAGGGTTAGGCGCTTTTGACGCCAGTGCGTCGCGCGTCGCGCATAAAATTGCCATATTGAGTGTCCCCGATATTTTCGCTTCGACTTTGCTCGTGTGTAATGTCTTATAAAAACGTGGCCCCGCCTCACCAATAAGGTAGGCTTTGCTGATATTACCAAAGTGCGGCGCGAGACTATCTATGCCGCCTTCTTTGGCCTGACCGCCTGCAATCCAGAAAATATTGTCATAGGCTTTTAGAGCCTGCGCGGCGGCTTCAGCGTTAGTGGCTTTGCTGTCATTAATATAGCGGACATGACCTGCAAGCCCTATTGTTTCAAGTCTATGTTCAAGACCTGGAAAACTTAGAAGCCCCTTGCTAATCGCAGCTTCTGGGAGGCCAACGGCGCGCACCGCCGCGAATGCCGCCGCCGCATTTTGCCAATTATGCTCCCCGTCGAGCGCCAACGCCATTCCTAAGTCAGCAACCATATTACATTTCTTCTCCATCAGACTATAGAGTTTACCCTTAACTACGCACACCCCGCGCCCCAAAGAGCGGCGTCCAGAAATAGGCAAAACTCTGCGATTGTTTTTAGCCAACAAACGCGAACAGGCTGCCTTACCCTTTGGGTGATCAACGCCGATAATGGCAGCGTCCCCCTTAGTTTGGTTGTTGAAAATACGGCACTTAGCTTTCTCATAGCCAGCCATGTCGCCGTGCCGTTCTATGTGATCAGATGTCAGGTTTAGAAAAATTGCGGCATTGGCTTTAAGGCTAAATGTGCGCTCAAGTTGGTAAGAGGAAAGCTCAAGCACGTAATAGGCGTTGCTATGCATGTCATCAAGATCAAGTACGCCACGTCCGATATTGCCGCCCACCTGCGCGTCACGGCCAGCCGCATTTAAAACATGCCCAATTAGTGAAGTGGTCGTTGATTTGCCGTTTGTGCCCGTAATTGCGATGACCGTAGGGCGGCGTTCTGGCGCACGCGCCGCGACTTCGCGGGCAAAAATTTCAATGTCGCAAATAATTGGAACGTTAGCTTCAATTGCCTTTTGTGCGCTCCAATGGGGCTTTGGAAATTTGTGCGGCACGCCAGGAGACAGCACTAATTCATCAATGGCACCCCAGTCCGCCTTCGCCAAATCTTTGACGTTTACGCCCGCTTTTTTGGCCGCCTGGCAGCTGTTTTCATTATCGTCCCATGCCAGCACATTTGCACCGCCTTCTTGCAAGGACAGAGCCGCAGTTATGCCGCTCCTGCCTAGTCCGAAAACGGCAATGGTTTTTCCTTTAAATGTACCAGCTACAATCATGGGTCTATCTTAGTTTAAGTGTGGAAAGTCCGATCATCGCCAAAATAACGGCAATGATCCAAAAGCGAATAACGATGGTGGGTTCAGCCCAACCTTTTTTCTCATAGTGATGATGAATGGGGGCCATACGAAACACCCTTTTGCCCGTCATTTTAAACGATGCCACCTGAATGATAACTGACAGAGCTTCGAGTACAAATAGGCCGCCTATAACGGCAAGTACGATTTCATGCTTGGTCGCCACTGCCGCGCTGCCCAGCGCGCCGCCGAGCGCAAGCGAACCCGTATCGCCCATAAAAATCATTGCGGGCGGGGCATTATACCATAAAAATCCAAGCCCTGCGCCGAGCAGTGAACCAAGCACAACAGTTATTTCAGCGCTTCTAGGCACATAGGGCACGCCCAAATAAGGCGCGTAAACCGCATTGCCTACAAGGTAAGCAATCGCTGAAAAACTAGCTGCGGCAATCATGACAGGTACGATCGCTAACCCGTCCAGACCATCCGTAAGGTTCACCGCATTTGACGCACCGACAATGACAAGGCATCCAAAAGGAATAAAAAACACGCCCAGCCCAAACAGTGCGTTTTTGAAAAATGGTATAGCAAGCCCTGTTGCGAAATTATCTGGCGTTTGCGGCGAAGCTTTCATCACGACATAAACGGCAACTCCAGCGATGAGAAATTCGAGCAGCAATTTAATTTTACTACTAAGGCCTTTCGGGTTTTGCTTGGAGACTTTCATATAATCATCAACAAACCCAATAGCACCAAACCCGATTGTCACGAGTAAAACCACCCACAAAAACGGATTACTCAGATCGCCCCAAAGCAAAGTCGAAACAACCATCGACACCAGAATAAGGAGCCCGCCCATGGTCGGCGTTCCCGCTTTAGCAACAATATGACCTTCAGGGCCGTCATCACGAATGGGCTGTCCTTTGCCTTGTTTGGAACGCAAGACACGAATTAATTTTGGTCCAAAAATAAAGGCAATCAACATTGAGGTCATCACTGCGCCGCCAACCCTGAAGGTTATATAATTAAATAAATTGAAGACCTGATACTGATCTGAAAATTGTGTTAGCCACTCATAGAGCATGTGTTGTGTTCCTCTTTTTATTTTTGTTTTTTAGAGCGTCCACGAGCTTGCCCATGCCTGACGCATTCGAGCCTTTTATCATGACAATGTCGCCGTCTTTTAAAGTGCCCATAAGCCCAGATTGGGCGTCCGTATAATTTTCAAACCAGCCACCATTTAAGGAAGCAGGCAATGCGCCGTACAGTGATTTCATCAACGCCCCGCACGTGATAACGCTATCAATTTTGTTTTCCTCAACCGGTTTTAATAGTGCAGCATGGAGTTGCTCCTGCGTATCGCCAAGCTCTAGCATATCGCCAAGCACAGCAATTTTACGCCCGTCACTTAACCCCAAAGAGGCGATAGCAGCGCGCATAGATTCGGGGTTAGCATTATAACTTTCATCAATTAAGGTTATAGATTTCCCGCCAAGAACAAGGGAATGAACTTCTCCGCGGCCTTGTATTTTATGCATTTTTTTCAGCGCTTTAACGGCTATACTTAACTTTACACCTGCCAATACTGTGGTAAGCAATGCACAGGCCGCGTTCTCCACCCAATGGGCGCCCGCTACAGGCAAGGTGACCTCGGCGCGCACGCCTAAAACGTCTATGGTAGAAACACTGCCTTGCGCCATAAATACACTCTTTATGATGCGCGCGTTCGCATTTTCTTGCCGCCCAAATGTGTAAATTTTATTTCGTGGTTTAGCTAATTCGCTCAGTTGATTAAAGTATGCGCTGTCTGTGGGAAGGATGGCGATACCATCATTGGCAGTACCAGAAAAAATTTCAGCCTTTGCATTTGCAATAGCTTCTACAGATTTAAAGTGCGCGAGATGTGCAGGCGCCACCTTAGTTATTATTGCAATATTGGGGCGTACGATTTGCGCAAGGTCCGCAAGTTCACCTTCATGGTTCATACCCATTTCGAACACGCCAAATTTTGTATTTTGCGGCATGCCCGTAAGCGTTAACGGAACGCCCCAATGATTGTTAAATGACTTGATCGACGCATGCGTACTCCCGGCGGCGCGGCAGATATGCGCAATCATTTCCTTGACGCTAGTCTTGCCAACACTGCCCGTCACGGCAATGCGTTTTGCACCTGACCGTTCCCGCGCCGCGGCAGCCAAATCACATAAAGCTTGCAAGCTATCTTTGACGATGAGCGCGGGCGCGTCTGTAATCATGCGCTCTGAAATAACTGCTCCCGCACCTTTCTCGTAGGCCATGGGAATGAAATCATGACCATCGCGAATGTCTTTTAGCGGCACGAACAAATCGCCTTCATTTATAGAACGCGTATCAATGGAAAGCGCGTTGATTTTCCACGCGCCAACCGCCTTACCGCCTGTTGCTTTGGCGGCCTGCGTGCTTGTCCATAGAGCGCTCATGCTAGTATCTCGCGGGCAACGGCGACATCACTAAAGGGCAAAACTTTGTCGCCAATAATTTGTCCGCTCTCATGACCCTTACCTGCAATCACGAGGCAATCACCTTTTTCAAGCAGAGCAATCCCGCGCGCAATCGCCTTCGCCCTGTCGCCAACCTCTTCGGCATCAGGGCAACCTTTTAGCACCTCTGCGCGCACCAGAGCAGGCACTTCACCGCGCGGGTTATCGTCTGTTACAATGGCATGATCTGCGAGCTGCGCCGCAATCGCGCCCATTTTGGGCCGCTTATCAGGGTCGCGATCACCACCGCACCCAAATACGACAATCACTTTACCCGCAGTGTGTGGCCGCACACCGCGCAAAAGCTTCTCTAGCCCGTCAGGCGTATGGGCAAAATCAATAAACACAGGCGCGCCATCTTTAGTTTCGCCCGCTTTTTCCATGCGCCCTGCAACGCCACGCAAAGCACTTAGCCCTTCAAGGGCTACCGCTTTAGAAACACCTGTGCTGACGGCGAGCCCCAAAGCACTAACCGCATTAAGTGCTTGAAACTCTCCCGCTAACGGCAATTCTACTTTCATGCGCCCGCCGCTCCACACCAGCTCTAATGTCTGGCTCGCTGCGCGAGGGGTGATTTCGGATATGCGAATATCATCGCCTGCCCAGCCAACGCTCATCACGTCCAGACCAGCAGCCTTAGCGGCGCTGGCCATTTTACGCCCCCACTTACCATCTACATTAATGACAGCAGGCGCGCCTTTAGGCGCCAGCTGGGTAAACAGGCGTGATTTTGCCTCGAAATAGTCGTCCATGTCTGGATGATAATCAAAATGATCTTGGGTAAGATTGGTAAAACCAACTGCCGCAAGTTTCACGCCATCAAGCCGGAATTGTTTAAGCCCGTGGGAGGAAGCTTCCATACCAGCATGAGTAATACCGCCCTTTGAAAGCCTATGTAAAGTTTGGTGCAAGGCCACGGCGTCTGGCGTAGTGTGCTTAAGCGGCGTAACGCCGTCTTTGGTTGTCACGCCCAGCGTTCCGAAACAAGCAGCCTTCTTACCCGCGTAATCCCAAATTTGACGTAAAAACTCAATGGTTGAACTTTTGCCATTTGTACCCGTCATGGCGACGATAGTTTCAGGTTGACCCGCATATAATTTTGCCGCCAAGTGCGCGAATGTTTGGCGCAGGTTTTCACTTTCGACATAGGGCACTGGCATATTCGCCAACCCTGGTAATGACAACACTGCGTCTGCGCCATTTTCCAGCGCCTTGACGATATAATCGCGTCCGTCAACTTTTACGCCGGGCAATGCCGCAAACAGGCTACCAGCCTGCACTTGCCGGCTATCGG
>Ga0209633_10003041_pt1 | contig 15675 bp, 16 predicted proteins | sample Cruoilmetagenom1_FD_187290 | JGI IMG/M metagenome (GOLD analysis project Ga0209633, IMG submission 187290) | Oil polluted marine microbial communities from Coal Oil Point, Santa Barbara, California, USA - Sample 1 (SPAdes) (version 2) | ecosystem: Environmental > Aquatic > Marine > Oil seeps ... | reverse complement strand
TATTAGCTTCTAAACACTCATATATCTTCTCAATCTTACCTTTATCGTAAGGACTTGAGCCCATCGTGTCTATTAAAATATAGTCACAGTACTTCAATGATTCTAGAGCACTAGAAAACTCTGGAGGATCAACAACAGTCTCAATTCCGAGCTTCATCATTCTTGCATACTGCATTAGCTGCTCAACTGCACCAATACGATAGGTATCTAATACAACCAAACCTACCTTATATTTTTTCTGCATCAAAAATGAATATCTTGCTGCAAGTTTTGCAATAGATGTCGTTTTACCAACTCCTGTTGGACCAACAAGCATAATCACTTTTTTAGTCCCAACATTTGGTGGTGTTTCTAATCTTATTGGTACCATTTTTCTAAGTATGGTTTGAAAATATCTCTTAACCGCTGAAGAGTTTTCTTTCATCTTAAAGGGCATATGTTCTAGAGTGATTTTCATCAATGCATCTAAATGCTCTTTGTTCATTCCACTCTGTGATGCTAAGCGATATATTTCGGCAAACTCTGCTGGTATTTGAGACTCTATATCTGGTGATTTTTCATCCCAAAACATATTTTGAATTATTTTTACTTTATCACCGAGTTTATTTATTTCAGATTTTATCTCTTTTAACTCTTTTGGTTCATATGCAGTTTGAGGCTGAGCAGTTTGTCCATACTCAAATTCAGGAGTCGTTACTTCTGAAATTTGTGAAATCTGCTTTGCTGCATTAGAGATGTCAAAAAGTATCTCTTCACTCTCTTTTTTTACAGGACGCTGTTGTGTTAGTGGTTTTTGCTTGATATATGTACTGGGTATCATATCTTCTTCAATACCAATTACTATCTCATATAATGCTTCTTTGCCTAAAGCCTTTTTTTGAACTTCTCTAGTCTCAATAAGCATTCCCTCATCGCCAACTTCCATCTTTGCTTTTTTAAGAGCTTCTGATGGTGTTCTACCTGTAAATGTTAATATTTTCATAAATTTAAACCTGATAGGGGAATAATAACACTCTCTCTTTTAGACCATGAAGCGTGTGGAATCGTAAGCTTTTTACTATTTATAACTCTGTTATCAAAAAAAATGATATCCAAATCTAGGGTCCTTGGTGCGTTTGCAAAACTTCTACGTCTGCCAAACTTTTTCTCTAATCTCATTAAATAATCTAAAAAAACACGTGGCTGCATACTCGTTTTAAAAACAATGATTGAGTTAAAAAAATCATCCTGATCCGTAAAACCAAAAGGAGGATTTTTTAAAATCAATGCCGTTTCTAAAAGCTCAACTCTTTTATCTCTCTTAATATCAAAAAAGAGATGTTCAAACCTTCTCTTAACATCTTCAATATTTCCGCCTATACCAACAACTGCCCGGTATCTATGAGAAGTTTTAGATTCTGTTTCATATGGAAAACGCAAACCTTTGAAGATAGATAAATCATCATTAAGTCTGCGTTTGAGATACATAAAACTACTGAGCTGGTTGAGCTGCTTGCTGAGCTTCTTGAGCCGCTTTCATCTCACTCATAATTTGTAACATTCCCATCATTGCCAAGTGATATCCAAAAGGACCAAAGCCTACAACTGATGAAGTACAAACTGGTGCTATCATGTTATCTTTTCTAAACTCTTCACGTCTGTGAATGTTACTAATATGAACTTCAATAGTTGGAAGATTTACTGCAGAAATTGCATCACGAATAGCAATAGATGTGTGAGTATAAGCTGCTGCGTTTATAACGATACCGTTCGCTTCACCATAACACTCTTGAATTTTGTCTACCATTTCACCTTCAAGATTACTTTGAAAAAACTCTATTTCAACACCATTTTGTGTTGCAACTTCTTTCATCTGTGCATGAATCTGCTCTAGCTTCATTGGGCCGTAAATATTTTGTTCACGAACACCTAACATATTTAAGTTTGGACCTTGGATAACTACTATTTTCATTTTGTACCTTTTTAAATCTTTATGAGGATGATTTTATCCAAAACAATATTAATAAAAAGTTACAACCATTACATTTTATGAAACTTCATAATCCTCTGTCTCTATTAGGTTGTCACAATCTTTTATCATGTTGTAGAGTTCTATCTCACTACCAGACAGATTGCAAATACTTTTCCCGGTAGAATCTACAAAAATAAAAGTTTCCAAATTATGATACTCTTTACCCATAAATTTAGAAAAAATAACATACTCCGCAGCATTTAAATCACAAAAACCCTCTGATGCTTTTTTAAATTTCTCACAATTTTTATCTATTTTTTTAATTGCTAACACTTCATTTTGTAAGCTGTTTTTCAAAACCTCTGGTAAATCCACCAACTCTTCTTCAAGATTTGCAAATTTAATGTGATGCTTCATAATACTCCCCTCCAAAGTTAAAATAATTATAATTTATTATCTACTTAAGTATATAAAAACAATAATCATTTTTAGCTTAACCCACATAATTACAACTTATAAGACAATAAAAATTATGTGAAAAAAAGTGTATAATTCCCTTATAAAAATAGAAAATTAACTTAAAGAAAAAATATGCAGATAATTACACCCCATTATATACTTATGAGAGACAAAGTTACTACCAATATGTCAGTAGCATTTGATAAAACTATTATAAAAATAGCTCCCTTTGATACACTGATTGAAGAGTTTCCTGATGCTAAAGTCACAACACTTAGAGAAAACTCTCTGCTGATGCCAGGACTCATCAATGCTCACGTGCACATAGAATTTAGTGGTAACAAAACTGAGCTGAGTTATGGCGACTTTATGGGTTGGCTCTATAGTGTTATAGAAAACCGTGAAAATCTCATTAATGAGTGTGGTAAAGAGTGTATGAAAAAAGCTATTGATTCCATGTTAGATTCAGGTATAACAACTTTTGGTGCTGTAAGTTCACATGGAATGGATTTGGAAGTGTGTGAAAATGCAGCTCAAAATGTTGTGTTTTTCAATGAGCTCATAGGTTCTCAAGCGACTATGGCTGATGCGCTATTTACTGATTTTATTTCTCGTCTAGATGCTTCAAAAGCTGTAAAACGTGAAGGTTTCTATCCGGCAGTAGCGATTCACTCACCATACTCTGTTCACCCAGTTTTAATTAAAAAAGCTCTCCAAATTGTAAAAAATGAGAAGCTTCAACTCACCGCTCACTTTATGGAGAGTGAAGCTGAACGTAACTGGTTAGACAGTAGTGAGGGAGATTTTAAGGAGTTCTTTGAAAATCTTCTAAAACAGAAATCCAATGTGAGTGATGCTAAAGAGTTTTTAGAACATTTTGATGGACATAATGCGCTTTTAACACATGCTGTAAACGCTAATGAAGATGAGTTGGCAACTATCTCAAGGAACAAGCACACTATAATTCACTGTCCAATTTCAAACAGACTTTTAGGCAATAAAACACTTAATATTAAAAATTTAAATGAAAAAAACATTAGATGGATAGTAGCAACTGACGGACTCAGTTCAAACTACAAACTTGACCTCTTTGAAGAGATGAAAATGTCTCTTTTTATGCATAGTAATGCTCCACTTTTAGATTTTGCAAATGCTCTTATCAGAGGTGTGACTATAGATGCAGCAGAGGCTTTAGGGCTAAATACAGGTGAAATAGCAGAAGGTAAAAACGCAGATATGATTATTTTAGACTTAGATAAAGAACCAAATGAAGAGTTAGCCATTCATTTAATTCTACACAGGTATAATATATCAAAAGTTTACATCAACGGTGAACTCAAAAAAGGAGATAAATAGTGGAACTAATTAAAAAAATATTTTTACCTATTACGGTACCGATGAAATTTATTCAAGAACATTTCAAGGCTATGATATTTTTACTCATTTTATTTCTTGTTTTTGTGCCTAAAAGTGAGCAGGATTTAACACCAAATAATCTTCAACAGATAAATCTTGTTGGTCCTCTAATGGAAGTGACAGAAGTATTAGAAAAGATTGAAGATGCAAGAATAAATTCTAATGTCAAAGGAGTATTGCTTGTAGTTGATTCTCCTGGTGGTGCTGTTGCTCCATCTATAGAGATAGCTTATGCTATTAAGAGACTAAAAGAGGTTAAGCCTGTTGTAGTTTATGCAAAAGGAACTATAGCAAGCGGTAGCTACTATGCTAGCATCTGGGCAGATGAAATTATGGTAAATCCTGGTTCAATGGTTGGAAGTATCGGTGTTATTATGCAGGGTGCTGACTTGAGTGATGTTATGGATAAAATTGGTATTAAAACACAAAGTGTTCAAGCCGGAAAATATAAAAAAGTTGGAACAACAGACAGACCTTGGACTCCATATGAAGTGAATGAACTTAATAAAGTGATACAAGGCACTTATGATATGTTTACCAGGGATGTTGCAGAGGCTAGAGGATTAGATATTAAAAAACGTGATATATTTGCTAATGCGCACATATTTACAGCATATCAAGCAAAAGATGTTGGATTAATAGATTCAATAGGTGTCACATATGATGCAAAAATAAAAATAGCTGAACTCAGCGGCGTTTCAAAACCTGTATGGAATAAAGAGGATAAGTTTGATAAACTGATGAAAAAGTTATCAGCAACAACAGCTGTAACTCTTAATACCTATTTTCCATCTCTCATCTTAAAATAGTAGAGGTTCTAAACCTCTTCTACTCTAACAACTTCATCTAAATTTTCAAATATTCTCTCTACTCTATCTTGCCAAAGTCTACCGAACTCTTTTATCTCATCAGAAGTTGCAGCTCCTTGCATCATTTTTTGCATTAATGGTTGCATTTCTGGGTTTGGCATAATTGAAGATGGATTGTAAGTCACATCAACACTTTTACCACTATCAACTCTTGTAAATCTACCTGATGCATTTATATCTGTACTAAATGACATTAAAGAGTGACGTGCAAACTTACCTGCAAGACCTTTAAAACCACTCTTGTCAGTTGCTCCCGTAATTTGAGAAACTACATTCCCAATAACTCCAGCAACACCATCTTCCATTGCTTCTGCAAACTCTACTTTAATATTTCCACGGACAGCTCTCTCATTTGAATACAGTGCATTCAGAGCCGCTTGTGTGATTATGTAAGCACCTGCTACTGTCGGGCAGCTGTGTCCAGCAGATTTTACTACATCTAAATAATTAAACTCATACTCACCATTTTCAAAAGCACCTAAAACATTTGATAACGGATCAACTACTTTTATACTCTCTACTGCATCATAAAATTTTGGATAACTCATTTAACTTCCTTTTGTGTAACTACTGCATTTAAGTAAACTTCATCACTTTGAAGTTCAAAACTATCATTAATATTTAGTTGTGATATATCTATAACTTTTTTATCTTTTGATATTTGTGCAAAGCCACTTTTTGATTTTAATTTTGGATTATTGGATTCTAGCATTTTTTGAAGATTTAAAACTTGATTTTGAGCAACATTCATTACAGAATCTATCGCGTGAGGAAATCTAATTTTAATATGCTCGATATTTTTGGAGTAGTTTTGTAATTTAAAAGATACACTCTGAGAATAAACTGCTTTTAACTGCTTTACCTCTTGAAGTTTTTGAGTTAACTTCTTTTCAACTGAGTGTTGCAAGTATGAGTTTTTCAGATGAGTAAGTTCTTGATTTTTATTGTATACTTTTTGAGATATACTCTGTGTCAGCTGCGTTTGTATAGAGTCAAGAGACTGATAGAGTTCATTTGTATCTGGCAGACATATCTGCATTGCAGCACTTGGAGTAGCAGCTCTCACATCGGCAACAAAGTCACTTATTACCCAGTCAATTTCATGTCCAACTGCAGAAACTATCGGTGTCACAGCATTAAAGATTGCATCTGCTACTATCTCTTCATTAAATGCCCATAAGTCTTCTATGCTTCCACCGCCACGACCTATGACTATTATGTCGTACTCTTCTCTATCGCTCTGAATAATTGCGTTTGAAATCTCATAGGCTGCATTTTGGCCTTGAACCAAAACATCATATATATCAATCTCTAAAACTCTATATCTTGAATTTGCAACTCTTAACATATCTTGCAGAGCTGCTCCAGTAGCAGAAGTTATTAGTGCTATCCTGCGAGGAAACTTTGGAAGTTGTTTTTTAATTTCAGGGTTAAAATAATTTTGTTCTGAGAGTTTCTGTTTGAGTTGTTCATACGCCAGAGCTAAAGCACCTTGCCCTGATGGCTGAATAGTAAAACAGTTTATCTGATAAGAGCCTCTTGGCTTATACAGTGTTAAAGCACCATCAAGGATAACTTTCATTCCCTCTTCAAGACGGAACTTTAATTTTGAAGCATTACCTCTAAACATAACACAGCTAATAGAAGAGGCAGAATCTTTGAGAGTGAAGTAGATATGTCCAGAGTTGTGAAATGTAATACGTGAGAGTTCACCTTCAACGAGAACACGGCTAAAGGTCTCTTCAAGCAGACCTTTTATCTGCTCATTTAGAGAAGATACACTCAGTGTATTCATAAAGGTTTTCTACTTTTTACGAGCTATTAAAAGAGTAGAAATATCCATAGAAAAGCTTTTAGTATAAAGCATCTCAAAACCTGCAGTTTCAAGTTCATTTTGCATATTTTCTACTGTTGAGAAGTCCTCTATAGAGTTTGGTAAATATTCATAAGCTTCTAAATTTTTAGAGATAAAACCACCAACTTTTGGAAGTATCTTGTTTGTATAGAAATTCATTACTTTTCCAAGGAATGAAGGGTTCTCATTTTTCATAAACTCTAAAATTACAACTAAACCATCTTTTTTAAGGACACGTTTAAACTCCTCAAGAGCTTCTTCTCTCTCAACAACATTTCTAATTCCATAAGTAATACTGAGTATATCACTACTTGCATCTTCAAGTGGAATCTCTGTAGCTTTAGAGATATGATAACTAAATTTAGGATACTTCTCACGTGCGACATCAACCATACCGACTGATGGATCCACACCTACTATATCACCAATTGCGATACCGTTAACTTCTGCTCTACTTCTCCAGAAGTCCATCATATCACCAGTACCACACGCTACATCAACAATTCTGTCAAGAGAGTCTTTAGCACTGTATTTATATGCCAGATCACAAGCTTTACGTCTCCAGCTTTTATCAACACCCATACTCATTACACGATTTGCAGTGTCATATGTTGGTGCTATATCATCAAACATCGATACAATTTTTTCTTGCTTTTGTGCGTTTTGTTTACCGTGACTACTCATTAATGTCCTTAGTTCTTAAAAAATTTATGCTCGTTTCATCCACATAATTATATCTTGTGTCTCTTTTTGTATATTTAAAATTTCAAATTTATCGTCTAAGTTGTCAAATCCATCTTTACCACCAAAACTAGGTGCTATATAACATAGATAATAATCAACAATATCACGAGTCAGTTCATACATTTTTGAACTTCCCTCAATCATGATATTTTTATAACTCTCTAATTTTGAGAAGTTATCTTCTATAAAAACTTCTCTTCCCTTTACACTAAAAAGAGGAATAGTTCTGTCAAAATCTTTCTGTTGTGAGATTATTAAAATATCTGGTGCTTTACCATTAACTAACCTTGCATCTAAAGTCGGTCTATCAATTCTCACTGTATTTCCACCAATTACAAGCAGATCACATACATCTCTCATAGCGTGAACATTCTCACGTGACTCTTTTGAGCTAATGATACCTTCATCAGTAGTTGCATTCAGTCTCTGAGCCCATTTGAAAAACAGAAATTTTTCTTTTTGCCAAAGATTAAACGGCTTCAAAAGAGCATCACACTCATCTTTTAAAAGCTCACTGAAAACAAGGCAATCATTCATGTTTAGTATCATACTACCGGCTTTAGCTTTTGGATTAATATCATTAGAGCCCATATAGACTTCTTTAATACCTAAATCACTAATAAGTCTTGCACAAGATGGTGTTTTCCCAAAGTGTGAACATGGTTCAAGTGTTGTATATAAAGTGACATTTTCAAATATATTGTTATGATTACTAAGTAGGTGAGTATGAATATCTGCAGAATCTTCAAGTGCTAAAATATAGGAGTCATCTGTTAGTTTATAGTAGGCAGATTTAAGTGCGTTTACTTCAGCGTGAGGTCCACCAGCCTTTTGATGTGCTTCAACTGCTAAGATTTCGCCATTTTCACCAACAATAGTACAACCTACTGCAGGATTTGGATATGTTAACCCTTGGTATTTCCAAGCCTCTTTAAGAGCGAGGCCCATAAAAAAGTTGTTATCGATTACCATTATTATTCTTTAAAGCAGACAAGAAGCAAAGCTCCTCGTCTTTCGTTAACACTCGGTTTTCTTCGGCAGAAAGCCCACGCATAGTAACCATGCTATTTTTTACCATTCGAAATAAGTTTTAGCTTTTTCTATGTCGTTGAACTCTATTTCAACTGTTTCATTTTCTGTTTCAATAAAAATCTTAGAGCCTTCAACCTTAGCTAAAGTTCCTTTTATTTTGTTCTTGCTTGTACTAAGCAGAGAAACTTTTTCACCAATAGATTTTTTAAAGTGACCTAGATTTGCTAGTTTTCTCTCAATACCAGCAGTTCCAACTTCAAGTCTATAATCACTTGAAACAGGAGGGGTAACATCTAGAAGTGGAGAGATTAGGTGAGTAAGTTCAACACATTTATCAAGAGAAACACCACTGCGTTTTCCATCAATAAACTCATTTGACATAACACTTACACGATAAATAGTCTCATCATTCTCATTAACTATTACAGTGTCATACAATTCTAAGTCTACTGACTTAACAAGTGAATTAATATCGCTCTCAAGACTCATCTGGAGTATCCTTTGCTATTTTCTTAAATAGATCTTCTAAATTTTGTGTTTTTGCCAGCTGTTCATCAAATTCAAATGTAAATTTTGGACAACGATACCACCCTTGATCTTTCAGGCAGTATGTCTCAACAATTGGACGAGCTTTACGCAATAACTTGAGATAATCACGTTTTTCTTGCTCAGTGTATTCATTTGGATTTATGTAAACTTTTGCGTCACTTTTACCACGAGAACATACTACTTCAATGATATTTAAATCATGAAGTCTTTTATCGTTCATCGAACCAAGTGCTTGAGGAATCAACTCTAAAAGAACTGACTCCGTACGTTTTAACTTTATCTGTGCTTCAGTCATTATGCACCTTATTTTCTTCTCCAACATTTATGTTGGTAGCTTTAGAGGGTCTGAGGGACAATAAGTCCCTGAGATAAAGATGGGCTTTGCTCATTTTATATTATTATAATGATACTTTTTGCTCAACTTTTTTGAATGTTTCAAGAACATCACCAGGTACAACATCATCGTATCCGCTGATAACAACACCACACTCATAACCATTACCAATCTCTTCAACATCATCTTTGAAGCGTTTAAGTGAAGTAAGTTCACCTTCGTAATGAACAACACCATCACGAATAACACGAACCATACCACCACGGATAAGTCTTCCGTCAACAACAACAGAACCGGCAACAACACCTTTAGGTATTTTAAATACTTCTCTAACTTCCGCTTGACCAGTGTTCTCTTCAGTATATTTTGGAGCCATCATACCAGTCAACATTCCAGTAATATCATCAATTAGTTGATAGATAATTGAGTAAGTCTTAATCTCAACACCTTTTTGTTTTGCACTCGCTTTAACAGCACCAGTTGGACGAACATTAAATCCAAGAAGAACACAGTTTTCAGAGTTATTAACAAGTTCAACATCATTTTCAGTAATTCCACCAACACCAGAAGAGATAATGTTAACTTTAACTTCATCATTTCTAAGTTCAGTAAGTGAAGACTTAATAGCTTCAAGAGTACCGTGAACATCTGTTTTAAGTACAATTTTAAGAGATTTAAGTTTACCTTCTGCAATCATTGCTGTCATATCATCTAATGATGATTTCATACTTACAGAAAGTTCTTTATGTCTATCATACTCATGACGTTTATGAGCAAACTCTTTTGTTTCTTTATCGCTATCCATTGCCATCATAACTTCACCAGAAGCCGGAACTTCATTCAGTCCTGCTATTACTGCTGTATGAGATGGTAAAAGAGTTTTAACTTGCTTGTTATTCTCATCTATCATCGCTTTTACACGACCAAATGCTGCACCACAAACTACATGATCCCCAACTTTAAGAGTACCATTTTGAACGATAACAGTAGCAACTGGACCACGTCCTTTTTCTAATGAAGATTCTATTACAGCAGCTTTTGCTAACACATTTTCATTTGCTTTAAGTTCTAATATCTCAGCTGTAGTAAGAATATTTTCAAGTAAATCATCAATACCTAAGCCTGATTTTGCAGAAACAGGAACGAACTCTATATCTCCACCCCAATCAACTGGGTTAATACCGTGTTCAGCCATCTGACCTTTTACCATATCTGGTTGTGCAGTCTCTTTATCCATTTTGTTAAGTGCAACAATAATTGGAGCACCTGATTCTTGAGCCATTTTAATAACTTCAAGTGTTTGAGGTTTTACACCATCATCAGCAGCCACAACAATAACAATGATATCTGTTATATCCGTACCTTTTTGACGCATATGGGAGAATGCAGCATGACCCGGAGTATCGATAAAAGTAATTGGTTTACCATCTTGTTCAACTGTATAAGCACCGATATGCTGTGTAATTCCACCAGCTTCACCCTCAGTTACTTTTGCCTCACGAATTGCATCAAGAAGTGAAGTTTTACCGTGATCAACATGACCCATTATTGTGATAACAGGTGCTCTTTCAGTCGCATTAGGATCTTCTTCAATATCTTCTTCTTCAAGAGTAAATTCATCTTTTGGATCGACAATGGTAACTTCAACTTCAAACTCTTCAGATAAAATCTCAATCTCATCATTTCCAAGGAAATCATTTTTAGTCATCATCATACCAAGATCAAAAAGAACCTTGATAATATCTGATATAGGACGATTTAGAGCTTCTGCAAACTCATAAACACGAATATCTTCAGGAATCTCAACGTGAGTTACAATCTCTTCTTCGTGAGTTGCTTTTGCATACTTTTTACGTTTATCTTTACGAACTTTTCTACCACGTGGAGCTTGTTTTTTGTTGGCATTTCTACCAGCCGGCTTAGGAGCTCTTGGTTTTCTTGGCTCTTCAACAGGAAGTGGAGCTCTCTCAGTAGAGTTTAAATCAAGTAGGGTTACTTGGTCATCCATATCCATAGAGACATCACTCATAGAACCACCAAAGATATCCATTCTTCTGCCTTGGTCTTGCTTACTTGCAGTACGTGAACTCTGTTTGGATTTTTTCTTTTGAGCAAGCTCTTCTAAAACTTCAGCACTCATTTTTCCATATGAAGATACAGATGCCTGTTTAGTTGGTAAGTTATAATTCTCTTCAACCTTTGGCTTTCTCTTTTTAACAATCTTAAGACCACTCTTTTTAATAGCTGGTCTTATAGCAGGTGAAACAACTTTTAAAGGAGATTTTGACTCTGGTTTTACAGGCTCTTCTTTTACAGCCTCTTTAGGTGATTCTTCTTTTGCAGCTTCCTCTTTTGGAGTAGTAGCCTCAACTTTAGGAGTCTCTTCTTTTAAAATCTCTTTTTCAGGAGCAGTAGCCTCAACTTTAGGAGTCTCTTCTTTTAAAATCTCTTTTTCAGGAGCTTCTTCTTTAGGAGTATCACTTTTAGCTTTTACAGTTTTAGGTTTCGGTGGAGTTACCACTTTTTCCTCTTCACCATTCATAATATAGTTCGCAATCTCTTCTGCTTGTTCCATACTGACTTTGCTCTGCGCTGCTTTTACTTCTATACCCATACTCTTAGCTTTTTCTAAGACATCTTTAGAAGCAATTCCTAGCTCGTCTGCAATTTCTTTAACGCTAACTTTATCTGTCATCAGTGATGATCTCCTTTAGTTTGTTCATAAGTTTGTCTTTATCGCCACTTCTGCATTGTCGCATAAGTGTTTTAGAGAGTTTTCTCTCATCTTTAAGACAGTTTTTACATAAATAAAAACTTCTACCTCTTCCTTGAAACATATCTATATTCCCATCAATGCATTGAAGTCGGAGTAGATTTGATTGTGCATCTCTTTGCCTGCATGAGATACACATTCTAAGAGGTATATGAAAAATTTCCGCCATTATATCTAAATCTTACTTTATTTAATAGGCTTTATCGCTCTATTATTAAACCATTGTTATCAAAATCCAAAATCTTTACTTCAAAGTCTGGAAATTTCTGTTTAAACTTGTTTGCAATCATAGCAGAATCGTCATCATAAACAAGAGAGAAAAATGTTGAACCACTCCCTGAGAGTGTACTCATCAAAGCTCCACTCTCATATGCAACTTTCTGCACACTAAAGAGTTCAGGTAGCATTTTCATTCTCGCTTTTTGATGGAATCTATCCTGAGTAGCCAATTTTAACATCTCCCAGTCTTCATTAAAAAAGGCTGCAACAGTTAGTGCCGTGTGAGAAAGATTATAAACTGCATTCTCTTTTGAGTATGACTTTGGAAGGAGTATTCTTCCTCTTGCTGTATTCATCTGTTTATTTGGAATAACTACAACAGCTTTAAGATAATCCGGAAGATGTTTTCTTTGAGAAAAAACTTTATTTTTCTCAACTGTAGCTGCATTAAATCCACCCATAACTGCTGGAGTAATATTATCAGGATGTGATTCATATACAAGTGCATGATTTAGAATTCTGCGTTTTGAAACTCTAATACCTGCTGCTTCATGTGCACTCGCAATTGCACTAACAATTACAGCTGATGAACTTCCAAGTCCTCTTGACATTGGAATAGAGTTATAAAAAGTAAATTTAAAGTTTTGTTTCTTTTTAGTTAAGCGTTGGTAATGATCATTAAAGATACTTACAAAAAGGTTGTTTCCCTTTAATCTCGGGTTGTTTTCACCCTCACCCTTAATACTAACACTGAAAAATTTAGATTGATGAAACTCTACTTTGTTACGAAGATCTACAGCTAATCCTAAAGAATCAAAGCCTGGTCCAAGGTTTGCACTTGTTGCTGGTACACTTACAGTCATTTAGGTATTTCCTATCCAACAGCACCTATCATATAAAGTGGTGTTGTATTTGTTGTAAACTCATTATAATCAAGTGCATCCGGAAGAGTAAAATTGGCTTCTGGCACTATTTCTAACTTTTGAGTTTTTATTTCTGATGAAATTTTAACAAAACATAACTTTCCAATCGCTTTTATTGGACTATTTTTATTGAATTTAAATGCATCTGTTGCATAAAGTGGTATATTTTTCAAAATACTTATAGATTTTAAAAATATATAGGCAACTTTTATAGCCATAAAACTTCCAGGACCATTTGCATAAAAAAGTCTATCTACACTATATTTTTTAAATATATCAGCGTAGATTATAGGCAAAACATCTGAACTTTTTTTATCACTAGCAATTGTATCTATTAACTTAGAATTTTCATAAATACCAATCTGAATAGGAGAGCTCAAAGCAACAAGAAGTACATCAACACTTTTAGGCATACGCTTTTTCTAACTCCGCCGTTTTTGCTCCAACAAGTTCAACAACTTCATAATTCTCTGCATCTTTTAAAAGTTCAATTGTAAGCTTGTGATTTAAGTCATGACTTCCAGCCATAGCTTCATAGTTTCCTATGAAATTCATACCGATTAGACTCATATCACCTATAGCGTCTAAAATTTTATGTCTTACAAATTCGTCTGAAAATCTCAATCCCTCAGGATTTAAAATCTTTTTCTCATCTAAAACAATTGCATTTTCTAAAGAGCCTCCAAGTGCTAAACCTTTTGAGCGCAGATATTGGACCTCATGTAAAAAACCAAATGTTCTAGCACGTGATATCTCATTTTTATAGCTCTCTTTTGTAAAGTGTAAAACATACTCTTGTTCATTTATTACAGGGTGAGGGAATTTAATAGTGAAGTCATATTTAAGATCAGGTGCAGGTGAGAGTTTTACATACTTTTCACCCTCTTGCACCATAATCTCTTTTTTTATACGCATAATTTTTTTAGGTTTATCTAGCTCTTGTGTACCTGCTTCATCCAAAAGCATACAGTAGCTTGCACTGCTTCCATCCATAACAGGAACTTCATCAGCATCAACGATAACTCTTAAATTATCAATTCCATAAGCATAAACAGCTGATAAAAGATGCTCAATTGTAGAGATGACGTGAGAGTCTTTACCTATAACAGTTGCCATTTTTGTATCTACAACATTCTCAGGAATTAAAGGAATAGAAACATCAACATCGCTACGATAAAATACAATACCGCTGTCTGATTCTAATGGTTCTAAGATTAATCTTACAGGAGAACCTTTATGAAGCCCGATTCCCACCAATTCTACAGATTTTTTAATAGTTGTTTGATACATTTTAAACCCTTAATCTCTTTTAATAATCTCTTTGGCACTTTTAATAACATCATTGATATTTAACTTAATCCACTGCTTATCCATCCACTCTTGAGGGCGAACTTCTACACCTTGAACTAAAACACCAAAATGTAAATGGTCTCCCATAGCATACCCACTTTTTCCAGTCTTTGCTATAGTTGCATTTTTGTTCACGTTATCTTCACTGTTTACTTGTACGCTTGAACAGTGCCCATAAAGTGTATAAAGTCCTAATCCATGATGAATAATTGGCATATTTCCATATAAACCATTAAAGTCACTAAAAACTACTTCTCCGCCATTTTGCGGTTTTATATCTGCCATTGCATTACTTGCCAAGTCTAGACCTAAGTGATACGACTCACTAATATAAGAACCATCATATGAGTACTTTCTATGATCACCAAAAGTAGCTACTACCTGTGCATTTTTCAGTGGATACATCTTATTCATTTTAAATGTATCAATCTGTTCATCTGGTACTTTTGAAGTTATCTCATGAATAAGTTGCTCATTCTTAGCTCTTACATCTTCATTTATAATTTTAAACTGCTCCAGTGAACCTGTCACACCTTCAGTCTCTTCAAACTCCTCTGCTAAGTCTGCTATCTTTCCTTTTAAGAATTTATCACTCAATTTTATATGTGAGACTTTATAGTTTTTCTGTTTTAGGTAAAAAGGTATATATGATTTAGAAACATTTCCTGCACTGTCTTTTGCAATCACTGTTGCTTTAAAACTTGTGTCAACTACTGGCCATGCTACAAGTGAGATGTAATATCCCTCTTTATAAAATGGTTCTGGCTTAAATCTTTTTTTATTGTTTGATTGGATATATATTTCTTCAATATTTTCATCAGCCACTTTAAAAACAACGAGAGCAGAACCACCACGTGAGATTTTATATGAATTGCTAACGATACTTACCTGTGGTTTTTTCTTATCAACTATTAACTCAAATACTTTTTTAGTACTGTTCCCATTTAATAAATTCCACTTACTTCCATCTTGTGCTTCAACAATAATTTGAATACTTTTATCTTTCATAGAGTGAGTTCCTCTAGGAGGTTTCACTTCAAGTTTTATAGATTTCTCTGGAGTTACAAACTGTTCATACTCTAAGTTCTTTTCATCGCTTGAAGTTTTTAATGTCACACGATACATTTTAATTCCACTTGCATCATCAATAGTAATATTAAGTGGTTTTTTTAGATTCCAGTAACCATTATTTTCTAATAAA
>Ga0209633_10003040_pt1 | contig 15676 bp, 16 predicted proteins | sample Cruoilmetagenom1_FD_187290 | JGI IMG/M metagenome (GOLD analysis project Ga0209633, IMG submission 187290) | Oil polluted marine microbial communities from Coal Oil Point, Santa Barbara, California, USA - Sample 1 (SPAdes) (version 2) | ecosystem: Environmental > Aquatic > Marine > Oil seeps ... | reverse complement strand
CAAGATCGCCAGACAGACCATCTACTACGCATCACCAGACGCGTACAGCCAACTGATGGGCCAATAGCCGGTAGTCCGTATTCGGTAGTCCGTATTCGGTATTCGGTATTCGGTATTCGGTATTCGGTATTCGGTATTCGATGAAGCATGCCCCCGGTCGCCGGTCCTGCTGGCAGCTCGCAGCTCGTAGCTGGCAGCTCGCAGCTGGCAGCTCTCTCAGTCCTTCTCCACGCTGATCTCTGTGGCCTTGATCGAGATCCATACGACGGAACCTTCGACGATCTGGAGATCGCTGAGAGCATCCGGCGTGATCTCGGCGGTGAGCGGCAGCGGGTCTCCGGTCTGGAGACGAACCCGGTCGCCGTAGTGCTCGATACGGGTGACGGTGGCCTCCCACGTGTTGCGGGGACTCCCGTCGGGCTGATGACGGTCGATGATGATCGCTCGGGGATGGATGGCAGCGAGCACCGGTCCGCTGATGTGAGTGTCGGCGATGTGGAGATGCTGCGTGTCGGTCGTAACGATTCCCGCCGACGCCGTTCCGAGCACCAGATTCGACCCGGCGAGGTCCGCTATGTAGGGGGTCCTGGGTCGCAGCCTGATGTCGTCCGGGGTTCCGACCTGGGTGATGACGCCGTCTTCGATCACATGGATCTCGTCGGCGAGAAGGAACGCCTCGGTCGGATCGTGGGTGATGACCATGCGCGGCCCGGCGAACTGATCGAGATGATCTGCCAGGGTGCGACGCAGATCGACACGAGTGGTGGCGTCGAGCGCCGCGAGCGGCTCATCCAGGAGCAGGAGATCCGGTTCCGTGATCAGCGCCCGGGCTACCGCAATACGCTGGGCCTGCCCGCCCGAGAGGTCGTTTGGTCTACGATCGGCGAGATCTCCAAGGCCGATTCGATCGAGCCATCTCATGGCCTGCTCGTGCGCCGACCGGCGTGGCACTCTGCGGCTCCTGAGACCGAACTCGACGTTCTCGACGACCGTCATCTGGGGAAACAGCACGTAGTCCTGGAAGACGACCCCGATCGAGCGATCTTCGGCTGGGACCAAGACGTCACCAGCGGGATCGTCGAGCGTTCGACCGTCGAGCGTGATGCACCCTTCATCGAGCGGCAGGAGACCTGCGATCGCTGCCACCACGGTCGACTTGCCGGCGCCGTTCGGCCCGAGCAGGGCCACGGTGTGGCCCGCAGGGATCGAGAGTGACACGTCGAGTGTGAACGCCTCGCCGCGGGAAACGACGAGGTGAGCATCGAGGCCGGTCGAGTGATTCACAGCGCCCCCCACCATCGATGTCTCAGCACGATGAGAACGGTCAGGGAGATGACCACCATGATCAGGCTCAACGCCACGGCAGCGCCCCGGTCACTCTCCATCGCCACGTAGACCGCCAACGGCAACGACTGGGTCCGGCCCTGGAGGTTGCCCGCGAATGTGATCGTTGCACCGAATTCGCCGAGGGCACGGGCCCACGTGAGGGCGAGGCCTGCGGCAAGCGACGACCCGATCATCGGAAGCGTCACCCGCCACAGCACGGTCCAGCGCCCGGCGCCGAGCGTGGCGGCGGCACCTTCGTATCGGGGGTCGAGATTGCGGAGGCCTCCCTCCACGGTGATAACGAGGAAGGGCATGGCAACGAAGGTCGCAGCGATGATGACTCCCCACATGGAGAACGGCAGCACCAGGCCGGTCATCTCGTTGAGTGGTTCACCGATCAGCCCTCGCCTGCCGAGGGCGAACAGCAGAGCGGCTCCTCCGACGACGGGTGGCAGCACCAGAGGTAACACCACGAGTCCGCGCACGATCGCTCGCCCGGGGAACTCGACCCGTGCCAGTACCCACGCCAGCGGTATGCCGAGAATCGCCGAGATAGCAGTGGCACCAAGCGATGCGACCACCGAGACACGCAGGGCATCGAGCACCACGTCGCTGGTGAGCAGCGTCGGCAAGTCACTCCACGGCGTGCGAGCCAACAATCCGAGAAGCGGAATCACGAACACGGAGAGGCCGAGAACAGCGAGGATCACGAGGACGACAGGTGGACGCCGCTTCCTTCGGTCCCAGGAGGTAGCCCGTTTGGTCATGGCAAACCGAACCCGTGGTCGGCGAGGATCGACCGGCCCTCGTCGGACAGAACGAACGCCATGAACGCCGCTGCCGCATCACCGTTCGGTGCGTCGGTCAGAACGGCGATCGGGTAGTCGGCGTAGACGTTGTCGTCATCGGAAATCTCGATACCGTCGACGTCACCCCCGGTCGACACAACATCGGTCACGTACACGATCCCAGCGTCCAACTCCCCCGCTTCGATCTTTGTGAGCAGCGCTCGCACGTTCGGTTCCTCGGTGTCGACGGAAGGCACGACATCAGCTCTCTGGAGGACCTGACGGCCGTAGTCCCCGCAAGGAACGTCTTCCGCGCACAGACCGATCAGCAGTTCGTCACGAGAGAAGTCGGCGAGTCCGGTCACGCTTCCGGGATTCCCGGTCGGCACGGCGATCTCGAGTCGATTCCGAGCGAAGATCGCGGGGTCGCCTTCGACGTCTCCGGCATCGGCGACAAGGTCCATATTCGAGATGTTCGCAGATGCGAACACGTCGGCCGGCGCACCGGCAAGGATCTGCTCACGGAGTCCCGAACTCCCGCCAATGTTCAGCACGACATCGATCTCCGGAGTGGCAGACTCGAACGCCTCTTCTATCTCGGTGAAGACCTCAGTGAGAGACGACGCAGCAGACACCAGAACGTCGTCGCCAGTGGTGTCGCCTGCGCCGCCGCAAGCCGCGAGCACCAGAGCGCCGGCCACCAGGCCGACAATCATCGCTCGATGTCGCCTCACTGTGCTCCCTTCGCGATCGCAGACACCGCTGGACCTCAACGGTGCCCGCACACCTCCGTCGGGATCGCCGACGCCAGGTGGTGACATTGTACGAAGGTCGTGTGCCTCTCCCGATCCGTCGGCAATATCCTGTCGGCATGGCACTCTCCGAACCACGACCCAAGACGGCATTCGAGCGGTCGGTCAACATCGATCTGCCGATCGGCGACGTTTGGGCTCTCATGACCGACTGGTCCTTGGCCCCCGAGTGGTGGCCGCGGGTACTCGATGTCGAGGGACCGATCCCCGTCGGACCGGGAGACATGCTGACGTTCAGCTATCAGGGGACACCCGCGTCGGCGATCGTCGATGTCGTCGACGAACCGAACCGGCTGGTCATCCGCCGTGTCAATGGATCTGTGGAGGCCACGTTCGAGTACCGGCTCGAACCGAACACGGAATCCACGACCGTGAGCCTCAACGCCGAACTGATCGCCACGCATGCGCTTCGAGCGTTTGCTCCCCTCCTCCGGCGAGCCCTTGCCCTCACGGATCGCGACCAGATGGATCTCCTCAGACAACTCGCCGAAGGAATCGCGGAACCACGGCCCTGAGCACGATCAACGGTCAGGCCTTTTCATCGATGAGCGGCCTGCCAGACGGCGTGTAGTAACGCCGCTGTGCCCATAGGGCCGCATACACGAGGGCAATGAGGGCGGGCACCTCGATCAGCGGTCCGACGACCGTTGCGAGGGCCTCCCCCGACGTGATGCCGAAGACGCCGATCGCGACGGCGATTCCCAGTTCGAAGTTGTTGCCCGCTGCAGTGAACGCCATCGCAGTGTTCTTGCCGTATGAGAACCGCATCCGGTACCCGACGAAGAACGAACCGAACCACATGATCCCGAAGTAGGCGAGGAGAGGAATCGCTATCCGTATGACATCGAACGGCTTCGAGGTGATGTTCTCGCCCTGGAGGGCGAACATGACAACGATGGTGAACAGCAGGCCCCAGAGAGCCACGGGGCCGATCTTGGGGAGGAATACGTTCTCGTACCACTCGGCTCCCTTGACGCGCACGCCCCACAGCCTGGTGAGATAACCGGCGACGAGCGGGATGCCCAGGAAGATGAGGACCGTCTTCGCTATCGCCCACATCGAGATGTCGAGCGTCATTCCCGTGTCGAGGCCGAGCCATTCCGGCAACGCCTGAAGGTAGAACCACCCGAGGATGGCGTATGCGAACACCTGGAACACCGAATTGAGGGCAACGAGTACTGCGGCGGCTTCACCGTTGCCACAGGCCAGGTCATTCCAGATGAGAACCATGGCGATGCAGCGTGCGAGGCCGACGATGATCAGACCGGTGCGATACGCGGGGAGATCCGGGAGCAGGATCCATGCGAGGGCGAACATGACCGCAGGACCAATGATCCAGTTGAGGACCAGTGAGGTCCCCATCAGTCGGCGATCGGCCGTGACCTCGCCGATCTTCGAGTAATTCACCTTTGCGAGCACCGGGTACATCATCGCCATCAAGCCGATGGCGATGGGGAGCGACACGGTGTCGATCTTGATCGTGTCGAGCGAGTCGTTCAGTCCGCCGAACATCCTCCCGAGCAGGAGCCCAACAGCCATGGCGAGGAGGATCCAGAGTGGCAGGTAGCGGTCGAGGGTCGAGAGCCTCGTCGCCAGACTGGCCTCCTCGGTGTCGGCGGGTTCGGTCATTTCAGGCGGTGGCTCCTTCGAGGAGATCGGCGATCTCTCGTGTTGACGGTACGCGCCCGGTCGTCTTGATCTCTCCGTCGATAGCCAGGGCCGGCGTGGACATCACGCCGTACGCAACGATCTCTCCGTAGTCGGTGACCTTGTCGATCGGCACTTCCATGCCGAGTTGCTGCAGGGCTTGCCTGGTGGCAGCCTCCAACGCGTTGCAGTTCTTGCATCCTGTTCCGAGCACTTCGATCTTCATCGTCTTCCTCTCACTTGTTTCACGTCTTCCGTTTCCTGTCTTCTGTTCTGTGTCCCCTACTAGATCACGACGTTGAACAGATATCCGACGGCGAGGATGCCTGTTCCGACTACAGCCACGAACGTGGCGAGCAGCTTCGGTTTGAGGACCCGGCGCAGCAGGATCATCTCCGGGAGGGAGAGAGCGACGACCGCCATCATGAAAGCCAGAACGGTGCCGAGAGCGACGCCCTTGTCGGCGAGAGCCTGGACCAGGGGAACAACTCCCGCTGCGCTCGAGTAGAGCGGGATGCCAACCAGGACGGCGATCGGGACAGCGAATGGGTTTCCACCTCCCGCCCACTCGGCGAACAGGTCTTCCGGAACCCAGCCGTGGATGGCGGCACCCAGGGCGATACCGACCAGCAGATACGGCCAGATCTTCCCGACAACAGATTTGACCTCCTGCCATCCGAAAGCGATGCGGTCCTCCCACGGCATATCCGTCGACGGCTCGATCACGTCACCGCGGAGTTTCGTTTCGAACACGAACGGCTCGACCCATCGTTCGAGGCGCAGTCTGCCGAGGACATACCCGGCGACGATCGCCACGAGAAGACCGAACACGACGTACAGCACCGCGACCTTCCACCCGAACATCCCGAGGATCAGGATCACTGCCACCTCGTTCACCATGGGTGAGGCGATGAGGAAGCTGAGGGTGATCCCGAGCGGAACGCCGGCGGCGACGAACCCGATGAACGCCGGAACTGCCGAGCACGAGCAGAACGGTGTGACGACACCGAGTCCGGCGGCAGCGACATTGCCAAGGCCTTCGCTCCGGCCACCGAGGAGTGCCCGGGTGCGTTCGATCGTCACGAAGCTGCGAAGCACCGTGACGATGAAGATGATCCCGCCGAGGAGAAGCAGGATCTTCGTCGTGTCGTAGACGAAGAAGTGGACGGCTTCGCCGAGTCGGGTGTCCGGGTCCAGGCCGACAAGGTCGTACACGACAAGATCCCAGAACTGTCCGTTGAGCAGATAGCCGACCACCCACGCGAATCCGGCGGCGACCACCAGGCCCCAGAGGTTGACGGAGCTTCTCCTCGTCCCCGGTTCGGGGAGGAAGATGCTCACGGCCGGAGTCGCTCCGGGAGTGCGGCGGCGATCACCGCCGGTGCGTCCAACGTCAAGGAGTAGTCGATCCAGCGTCCACGCTTCGTGCCCTCGATGAGGCCGGCCTCACGCAGCACCTTCAGGTGGTACGACAACAGGTTTGGAGCGATGTCCATCTGATCCTGGAGATGGCAGTTACACCGGATCTCCGGGGAGAGGATCTCGAGGATCTCAAGCCGATAGGGATCAGCGAGTGCCTTCAGCACGTCGACCTTTGATTCAAGATCTATTGCTTCAAGAGTTCTTGAACTGTTCATGCCAGCATCATATCGCACGACGGCGAATAGACCAAGGTGGCCCGATCACTCCTCTTTAGTCGGGTCCGCCAGCATGGCGGCGGCGGTCGACGAGCGGTACGGCAGGTTGATGAAGCGCCGCTGCTTCGGTCTCGCTGTGAAGATGATCCTTGCGAGCGCGTAGAGGACGAGCGGAAGAAAGAATGCGGCAAGCCCCCAGAAGTACCCGACGGGACCGATCACCGCCATCAGAACAGACACAGCGATGGGGCCCGTCACGGAACCGACTCCGTAGACGAACATGATCCCGGCAGCGGCCGCGACGAGTTGGTGCGGCGGAATCGTGTCATTGATCATCGAAACTGCCAGCGAATACATAGGGAAAGCGAGGCTCCCGTAGATGGCGACGACCGCGATCAGTAGGAGGCCGGTCGGATCGACAATCGCTCCGACCGTGGCAACGATCACTGCCCCGACTGCCACCAGCAGGACAACCCGCCTTCGAGGGAAACGATCCGAGAGATACCCGAGCGGGTACTGCGAAATCGCGCCACCAACAATTGACGAGGCCATGAACACCCCGACAAGGGCGGGTTCCATGCCGCTCTTCGTGGCGTAGACGGCACCAAGGGCAACGATCGCACCACCGGAAGCTCCGGAGATCGCGACGGCCAGAACACCAAGCGGTGCAGTCCGCGCGAGCGCCACGACCGAGAACTCCACGGGGATCGGTTCGCTCGGCACCGGGATCCGTATCAGTGCGACCGGGACTACCGCGAGCGAGATCAGCATCCCGACAAGGATGAACAGTGTTGTGCTCAGAGGATCATCGACACCAAGAAGGAGTTGACCGAGTCCCAAACCGAACGTGACGACCAAGCCGTAGATGGCAAGCAGGCGTCCTCGCGTCTCGTTCGATGCCCGGTCGTTCAGCCAACTCTCAACCGTGACGTACAGGCCCGACATCGCCAAACCGAAGACGAAACGCAGGCCTCCCCAGGCGAGCGGAGCAACGAACAGCGAGTAGGTCAGTGCCGTCGCAGCCGCGAGCGACGCGAGACCGGCGAAGACCCTGATGTGCCCGACCGTTATCAGGCGGCGGGGGATCGTTAGCGACCCAACGAGGAAGCCGACGTAGTACATGGACATCACGACGCCGATGACAACGGTTGGGAAACCTTCGAGGTCGGCACGGACCCCGAGAAGCGATCCGAGTAGACCATTTCCCAGCATCAACAACGCCAACCCGAGGAACAACGGCAGAACCGACGCGGCGACGCCCAGTTCCTTCACCGATTGCATGCTCATCGCACCCGCCGATCTCAGAAGCTAAGAAGCGGCGCAACACTAACGAAGGCGGTGTTCGTTACGCCAGTCCACTGTGCTCCCTATTCCGGCTCTCCGGGTTTGTGCGGGGCGTGGCAAAGAGACCGTTAGGAATCGAGTGGAGCCTCGCGACGTAGTAGGCAGTACGAATGACGTAGTACGACTCGGAGGCCTTGTAGACAGGGCATCCCCCCTGATCCCGGCTCGTACTACGTCATACCTAGGACGTACTACTGCCTGTCGTCTCCCTGTGTTCCCGAGTCCTTGGGCTCGACGACCAGGTTCGGAAGGATCCGATCCAGCCAGTTCGGGATCCACCAGTTCCTGTAACCGAGCAGCTTCATCGTGGCCGGCACGAGGAGCATGCGCACGACGGTCGCATCGATGGCAACAGCAACCGCGAGCCCGAGACCGAGGATCTTGATCGTCCTCAGGTCCTCGAGCATGAAGCTGCCGAAGACGAGGACCATGATGAGGCCGGCAGCAGAGATGACCCGGGCCGTGACCGCCAGCCCATCGGCTACAGCGTCGCTGTTGTTGCCTGTCTTGTCGTACTCTTCACGGACCCGGGTCAAGAGGAACACGCCGTAGTCCATCGAGAGCCCGAAGACGATGGCGAACAGCATCATCGGTATGAACGGTTCGATCGGTCCTGGCTGGATACTGAGCAGGTCTCCGCCCCAACCCCACTGGAAGACCGCAACGACGATGCCGTATGCGGCGCTGATCGCCAGCAGGTTCATCACAACGGCGGTCGCAGGGACCAGCACCGAACGGAACACGACCAGCAAGAACAGGAACGAGAGGAGCAGCACTGCTCCGTAGAAGTACCAGATCCGCTCAGCCACGTAGTCAGAGAAGTCGATGTTGGCGGCGACCGGGCCGGTGACCTTCATGTCGGATCCGAGCTTGGCGTCGATCTGCGGAATGACGTCGTCGCGCAGGTGATGGACGAGATCGCTCGTCGCCTCATCCTGCGGAGCCGTATCGGGCGTGATCTGCCAGAGGACCGCCGTCGGCTGCTGTGGATCGTTGGGGATGGGGCCGGCCACCTGAGCAATGCCTTCGACCTGCTCAAACGGATTGCCCACGGATTGAAGCGCCTGAACACTTGCACCCTCGGGCAGTTCAGTGATGACGATCAGCGGCCCGTTGGCTCCCGGCCCAAAGCCTTCCGTGAGAAGATCCGACGCTTCCCTCGTTGTCGTTCCTTCAGGATCGTTGCTCGCGTCGGCGAAACCGAGCTGGATGGAGAAGACCGGGATCGCGAGGACCACAAGGAAGACCGTGGCCACCACAACGATGACCCACGCCCTCCGCTGCACATACCGGCTCCAGCGGTAGAAGAACGTCTCCTCCAACGGCTTGTCCGACGAGATCGAGACCTGCTTCTTGAGCGGAGCCCAGAAATGTCCAGCGATCACGACGATGATCGCGAGGACGATCCCTACGCGCAGGACAGGAATGTCGAGTGCGATACCGACCATCGCAAGGGCTACGAGTGCAGAGGCGAGGAGTCCGCTGCGGTGGGTCACCTTGATTCGGTCACCGGCCAGTCCGATGAGTGCAGGGACAAGCGTGACGGATGCGATCATCGTGATCAGCACGGTTGTTGACGCAGCGATGGCGAGACCGGTGACGAACGTGATGCCCATGAGAAGCATGCCGAGAAGGGAAACGACGACCGTGACACCGGCGAACAGGACGGCCCGTCCGGCCGTGTTGAGTGCTGCTGCCGTTGCGTCCGCAACCGAGTCTCCCCGATCCAGATACTCCTTGAAGCGGGTAACGATGAACAGGGCGTAGTCGATGCCGACACCGAGTCCGATCATGATGCCGATCGTCGCGGCGAAGTCCGGCATCTCGATCAAGTTGCTGAGGAGCGCCGTGAGGAGCACGCCGACACCGACGCCTGCGAGAGCAGTTGCGATCGGCACACCCATGGCGACCACGGAGCCGAATGCTGCGATGAGAACGAATATGGCGAACGCCAGACCGAGCATCTCCGAGTTCGGAGGCTCTCGCTCACGGAACATGTCACCGCCAAGTGCCACCGTGACACCGTCGATCTCCGGTACGAGCAACGTGATCTCTTCGCCGATAGCGGCGCCTTCACTCGTCGTGGTTCCGGCCACCAGGATGAGCTGAGCGTACGCGATCTTGCCTGCGCTCTCCCCTTCGGAAGCGATCTGACTGCCCCCTATCGGCGAATACGGGCTGATGACGTTGACCACACCATCGATCTGCTTCGTCGCCTCGAATAGTTCGGACATCGATGCCTGGACCTCTGAATCGGTCACCCCCTGTTCGGCCTGAAAGACGATGGTCCCCTGATCACCGCCCGCGCTGGGGAAGTTGGCCGTGAGAATCTCCAACCCCTCACGGCTCTCCGAGGCAGGGGCCGTGATGTTGTCGGTGAAGGCCGGACCAATCGTGAGAACCGCACCGACAAGCACGGCTACCGTGAGGAGCCAGACGGTGATGAACCGCCACGGATGGGAAGCAGCGAATCTACCGAGACGCATAAGCATGAAGAACTCTCCAAGATGAGACAAACCGACTTAGGTGAGACACACTGTATTATGTATATGGAGGTAACGCATGACCGATCCTGACTCAACCACGAATCCCCAGGTCCAACGTACCCATCGCATGATGCTCGACGCGGCTCGAGAATTACTCAACGAAAAAGGCCCCAGTGCCGTTACGCACCTCCGAGTCGCCGAGATGTCCGGTGTTGCCCGGGCCACCGTCTACCGCCACTGGCCGGACCGCGCCGACATCCTGCTCGACCTCCTGCGCGAAGGTGCCGACCTCCATTTACCCCCTCCCCCGGAGGGCTTTCCGCTCGCCGACCGGGTGACGGTTCTCCTCCGCAAGCTCGCCGCATCTCTCAACGGAGACAACGGGCGGATACTGACGGCGATGATCGGTCTCGCAGAGTGGGACGAGGACGTCTTCGCCGCGCTCGAGCGAATGCGGGCGTTCGGGCCGACAATGCTTCGAGGAATCCTCGTTACCGGACTTGACGATGGCTCACTTGTCACAGGAACGGACATCACCTTGCTCATGGACGTCCTGATCGGGCCGCTGTTCTTGCAGCGACTCCTCCACCACGCGGAGATCACTGACGGCTACGTCGACAGGCTCGTTGCCACGACGCTTGGACCTTATCTCTCCCAATAGCTGCCGCACCCATCAAAGTCCTGCAAACTGATCGCTGCCGTCAAGCGCGATTGTGGTGTGCCGTCGTGTCATGCGCCCCGGACTGCCCGAACGGTTCGACATGGATGATCGCCTGAATTGGGAAAGAGAACTGATGATGGAGAGCGTGCTCGACTTCGTGGGCCACGTCGTGACCCTCCGACAGAGTGAGATCCGGGTCGACTGAGACCGATGCGGCAACGCTCAGTTGATGACCGTGCCACCGAACTCGCAGGTCCGTGATATCGCGGACACCCGCAACGCTGTGGACGGACTGTTCCACGTCATCCACGATCGCCGGCTCCACTCCATCGAGAAGGCGGCGCGACATACGGCGTGCCGTACGCCCCAGCAGCCACAGCATGGCGCCGGCGACAACGATGCCCGCAACCGGGTCCACCCATGCGGAGCCGAACGCGGCACCGATGCCGGCGACAACGACGGCGAGCGACGTCAGAGCGTCGCTCCTCGCATGCTGCCCGTCGGAGACCAGCGCTTCGGAACCGATCTCTTCTCCGACTTTGATGCGATAACGGGCGACGAACTCGTTTCCGGCCGCTCCGACGAGACCGGCTGCGATCACCCACGGAATGTGGTCGATGAGCCTTGGCTCTACCAACCGTCCGACCGATTCCCAGATGATCAGAACCGCCGAGGCACCGATCGCGACAACGATCAACAGCCCCGCAACGTCTTCGAATCGTCCGAACCCGTAGGTGTATCCGCGCGTTGGCCGACGCCGACCCACGGCGAAAGCGATCCAGAGTGGGATCGCCGTCAGCGCGTCGGCGAGGTTGTGGAGCGTGTCCGACAGCAGCGCCACCGACCCGCTGAAGATCACGATGATCGCCTGGAGTAAGGCAGTGATGCCGAGAGCAACGAGCGACACCTTCGTGGCCCTGATTCCTACCGCGCCAGAGTCGATGATGGACTCGCCGTGGCCGCCGCCATGGTCGTGGTCGTGGCTCACCACGTGGCTGAGCCGGTGGAGCAAAGCCTCAAGACGCGACGGCTTCTCAGTCGGTTCGTGGTTGTGATCGTGGGAGGACTCCATGACTGAGGCGAACGGTAGACCGGTCGAACCCTGTAAGCCGCTTGTCTCGGCCGACCGGCGCCACACGGCCCGCCAACTTGGCAGTGTCACATGCAGATCTGCCCGTCCGGCCTCAATGAGGTTGCGTTTTCTCAGCCGGTCGAATCACGGCGGGTCGACACGTATGCACCGACCATGACAATGCCCATGCCACCGAACAAGATCGCCGACCAGACCCTCTCGGCCGTCGCCTCAATCGTCGCAGCTCGGAAGGCGAAAATGGCAGCGGCGATGAGACTCAACACTCCCAACACCATGAATGCGACCGGCGGGAACGACGACTGTCGTGACATGGATGCTCCTCTCCAACCCCGGCCAACAGCATCTCCCTGGCCGTCACCACCTGCCAGAGGCGAATGGCATAGGCGACGCGACCGATCGCAACTGTGGGTCGAACGGGAAGAGAATCTGCTCCGGAACGCTTGTATGCGACAGCCGAACAATCAGCCGCGACGCCGCACGTGGCCATCTACGCTCGGCGACGGGAGGGAAACACGTGGACGAGGCGAAACGATTGACGACGGATGAAGAGAGCTCTCGCCATCTGCGAGACCTCGCAATCGCGTGGGGCCTCGTTGCCGTCCAAGCCGTTCTGATCGTTGGCATCCTCCTGACTCCGATCGACGGTGATTGGCCACTCCCCCCGGTCGCTGTTGCATTCACAACCGCCCTTACCTGGCTCGGCATCGCGCTCATTGTTTGGGCCATTCTCGTCTTCGGCCGGGGTGTCACCCCGTCGCCACTCCCCTCGAACAGGGCGAGGCTCCAAACCCGTGGGCCATATCGGTGGATTCGTCATCCGATGTACACGGGAGTGATCCTGCTGATGGCTGGCTCCGCCATCGGACGTCGCAACTGGTTCGCTGCAGTCCTGTGGGTCGTGCTCGTGGTCTTCTTCCTTGCGAAGATGCGATGGGAAGAGCGCCGACTGATTGAGACCTACCCGGGCTACGACTCCTATCGGGAGGCTGTGCCCGCACTCATACCGTTTGGTTCTCGAGCCGCACCGGTCCTTGACTCCTCAGTCTCGGTCTGAAGCGATCTCGATCAGCCGGTGCAGAGCGGTTCGAGGATTGAAGGATCGATCGATGAGCCCGTGCCGTGGGTAGTACCCCCGGTCGTGATCCATGTACCCATCGAGGAACACGGCAACACCGGACTCGCCTATCGCCGCGCTCGCAGCCTCGATGACCCGGGCGGCGACGACCTCGTCATCGTCGAACGTTGCGCTCTCACTGCGACGCGGCAGTTCGACAACGACCACTGCCCGCCTCCCTAGTGCCGCAGCGAGTTCGCCTGCCTCGACCAACCCTTCCCCGATCGAATCTGGCCACGGAATACGGAACACCAGTTCGTCGAATCTGCCGCTCATATCGATCCGATGCCAACGGTCGAGCGCTGGATCGTCGTGAACGCTGAAACCTGCCGCCACGAAGTGGTGGACGGCTGCATCTGATGCCCCGATAGGCACGATCGGAGCAATCGCAAGGCGTATGCCATCGAGGTCGGCGCCTGCGGCCGAAGCCAGCACTGCATCGAATCGATCGGTTGGAGCAATGACCTCCCAGCGGCGGATGTCGGGCGTGAGCGATCGAACTGTATCGACGGTTCGCCGATCCGGAACTCCCGCAGAGAAGACACTGAACCGAGCGTCTCGCGATGTCAGATCCCTCATCCTCTCGACACCATCGGGTGTTGCCAGGTCTTCCAGCGGAACACGAACGTCGCGGATCCTGGCCTCCCACAGCGCCAGGATCGGTGCATCGTTACGGATCCGTTTGCGGGTGAACTCGTCGAGTCCGGCGGTCGGGAAGTCCGTGACGGTCATCCAGCCGTGACGCAGGGTCACCCCGATCGGACTCTCCCACTCCGGGTCGAGCATCGTCTCAAGCGGTACCGGCAGCGCCTGGTTGGTAGAAACCGATCCGTACGATCGCACTGGCCTCACCGTATGGCCATCTGCGGCGACGTCGACGATGAAGATGCCCAGCTTCGGTGGGTCATCCCGCCCGTTCTCGGCAGGTGGACGAACGGCGGCGACCTCGGAGTAGTCCGGGCGCACGAAGCCGGCCGATGGTGCGACGTACAGGTCGGTTGTCGCGTGCCGGTTGTAGAGGAAGGTGTGCACGTGCCCCGAGAAGACCGCCTCAACACTGTGGCGTTCGAGCAGGTCCAACAGCCACGACCGTGCCGGCTCGCCGATGTTGTCGTAGTGCTCGTTCTCGTTGCGATCTCGCACGAACGGCGGATAGTGCGTGAACAGGAAGGTGCGTCGCCCGGAGGCTTCTGCGAGATCGGCTTCGAGCCAGCGTCGTTGTCGGGCTTCCCGATCGAGTCCCGAGTTCAGGATCTGCGTGTCGACGATGACGAAGTGAAAGCCTCCTGCATCGAACGACCGGAACGACGGACCCCATGCGTCCTCGAAGACGGGGTAGTTCTCTTCTGCAACGGCGGGGACAGCAACAAGAGCGTCGGGCTTGTCCCCGACGTCGTGGTTCCCCGGAACGAAGTGGATGGGATGAAGAAGCCGTGCGTAGATGTCCGTGGCAAGATCGATAGCCTCGACATGTGTGTCCTCAACGGGGAGGGGATGAACGATATCGCCGAGGTGGACGACGAACGAGGCATCGATGCGATTGCAGAGGTCGACGATGAACTCGTTGCGTTGCACCAGCCACGCATTCGACGGATAGGCGTCGTTCTCCTGTTCGGGTGGACGGATGTGCGAGTCGGCGATGACGACGAACCGGAACCCAGCACCGTCATGAGTCGCCGTCCTGTGAAACTCCACCTTCATCCTTCTGCTTGTGTCAGACCGTCGTTGTTCACGGTACACAACGTATGATGAGCAGCCCTCGAGAGCCGGTCTCATGCGCATCGAAAGCCCCAGGAAGCGACGCCGTCGGCAGGCCGTCGAAGCCCCGTTCCCGGAACAATGGCAAGCGCTCCTCGAGGCCGACATGGCTCATTGGCGATGGCTCGACGACGCAGAGCGCGATCACCTCGAGTGTCTGACCAAGGGATTCCTCTTCGACAAGAACTTCGAATGGGTCGACGGTCTCGAAGAGTCGGACGAAATCAAGGTCCTCGTTGCCGCATCTGCCTGCCTGCTGATCCTGGGTCTCGAGCAGGTCTACTACCGCGACGTCACGTCGATCATCATGCATCCGACCCAAACAACACAAAGAGGACGTCGGGGTTCACCCGAAGCAGCCGGCCTCGCAACGGACGCGATTGTTCCGATCCTCGGTGAGGCCATGCTGCACGGCCCGATCTCGATCGCATGGGACTCAGCGAAACGATCGGCGGCCCACGCGAACACCGGACACAACGTGATCTATCACGAGTTCGCTCACAAGATCGACATGGCCGATGGCAGCGCCGACGGCCTTCCCCCGATGGCGAAGGCCCAGCGGGATCGATGGGAGGAGGTCTGCCGGCGAGAGTACGAAGCGCTGAGGGACGGCACGAACGATGAACCGTTCCTCAGGGCATACGGTGCCGTCAACCCCGCCGAATTCTTCGCCGTCGCGACCGAGTTCTTCTTCGACCGTCCCATCGACATGGAGAGCCATGAACCGGATCTCTATCAAGTCCTCCGCGAGTTCTATCACCAGGATCCGGCAGAACGCGAACGCCGAAGTTCGTAGTCCGTAGTCCGTAATCCGTAGTCCGTAATCCGTAGTCCGTAGTCCGTAATCCGTACAGGGTCTTGCTCACAGCTCACAGCTCACAGCTCTGAGGTGCCGCCTGGGCACAGCCTCAGTCATCGTCAACGTATCATCGAGGGCACTCGATCCATGAATGGAGCAAGCATGGCCGGTCTGGACTCGCTGACGATTCGATCCGCTCGTCTCCGCTCCG
>Ga0209633_10003039_pt1 | contig 15678 bp, 10 predicted proteins | sample Cruoilmetagenom1_FD_187290 | JGI IMG/M metagenome (GOLD analysis project Ga0209633, IMG submission 187290) | Oil polluted marine microbial communities from Coal Oil Point, Santa Barbara, California, USA - Sample 1 (SPAdes) (version 2) | ecosystem: Environmental > Aquatic > Marine > Oil seeps ... | reverse complement strand
CGCCTCGGGAACAGGAACGATGCCGCAGCTATCACAGTGAATCATGGGAATGGGGGTGCCCCAGTATCGCTGCCGGGAGATGCCCCAGTCGCGCAGTCGGAAGCCGACGGTTTTTTTACCGATGTCGTTTTTCTCCATAAATGCGGCGATGGCCGCCATGGCCGCCCGGTTGCCCAGGCCGTTGAAATCCCCGGAATTGACCATGCTGCCTTCGCCGGTATAGGCAGCCGCCATGGACTGGCCGTCCAGGTCCTGGTCCTCAGGGCTTACCACCACGACAATGGGCAGGTCGTATTTTCTGGCAAAATCGAAATCCCGCTGGTCGTGGGCCGGCACCGACATGACAGCGCCGGTGCCATACTCCATAAGGGCGAAGTTGGCCGTATAAATGGGCATGCGCCGGCTGTTCATGGGATTGATGCAATAGGCGCCGGTAAACACGCCTTCTTTTTCATAATTTTCGATGGCCTTGCTGGAGCGCTCCTGAAGGGAGATGCGCTCGACAAAGGCCGCCACGGCCGCCGCCTGGTCAGTGCCGGCCGCCAATTTGGGCACCAGGGGATGTTCGGGTGCCAGGCACATGAAGGTGGCACCGAAAATCGTATCCTGACGGGTGGTGAACACGCTGATCACCGACCGGCTGCCTTCCACGGGGAACCGAATCTCCGCACCGAGGCTTTTGCCGATCCAGTTGCGCTGCATGGTGATCACCTTGTCCGGCCAACCGGGAAGCATGTCGCAGTGCACCAGCAGGTCATCGGCAAAATCGGTAATCCTGAAAAACCACTGCCATAACTTCTTTTGACGGACCGGTTTTCCGCAGCGCCAGCACATGCCCGCTTCGACCTGTTCGTTGGCCAGCACCGTCTGGCAGGGTTCGCACCAGTTCACATAGGATTCTTTACGATAGGCCATACCTTTTTGGACCATCTTGAGAAACAGCCATTGCTCCCAGCGGTAGTATTCGGGACGGCAGGTGGCAATTTCCCGATCCCAGTCGTAGGAAAATCCCAACCGTTTGAGTTGAGCCCGCATGGCATCGATATTCTCGTCGGTCCACCTGGCCGGGTGGGTGTTATTGGCAATCGCCGCATTTTCCGCCGGCATGCCGAAGGCATCCCAGCCCATGGGGTGCAGAACATTAAACCCGCGCATGCGCTTGTAGCGAGCCACCACGTCCCCGATGGTGTAATTTCTCACATGTCCCATATGGATCTTGCCCGACGGATAGGGAAACATTTCCAGCAGGTAGTATTTTTTTTGGTCGGGCACCTCGCCGACATTAAATAACCGGTCGCTTTGCCAGCGTTTCTGCCACTTGGCTTCGATTGGCCGAGGATGATACCGTGTGTCCATGAATCTTCCTATCTTCTTGCGAATATTATCGATTTTGTTAGGTCCGAGTGAACCCTCATGCCATAAAGACCGCTAAAGATCAAGAAGGGATAGGTGGATCGGTTGAAGGCGGAAGGTTTTTAAGGTAGAAGGAATTCTGCCGTTTTTAAATAACGTCGACCCCGATTGACGTGATCTGCCCTACAAGCCGATCACCCTTTTTTATCGATTCCCCCCTAAAATTCCGTTGACTTGCCGATAAGAATTCTTTACCTATTCAAATTTAGTCTACGATAACAATACAAAATGGATATAATCGTCTGCGAATGACCAGCAAAATTCTCATCAATGCAGTGGACCCTGAAGAGGTTCGGCTCGCGATTGTCAAGGACAGCCGTCTTGAAGAGTTCCACATCGAAAGCGCGGCCAAGGAGATCCTCCACAGCAGTATCTACAAGGGTGTGATCACCCGCATTGAGCCCAGCCTTCAGGCGGTGTTCGTGGACTTCGGTGTCGACCGTCACGGTTTTTTGCAAAAACAGGAGATCCACAGTGACTATTTCCAGGGGCCGCCGGTCAACGGCAACACCATCCAGAACCTGGTGAAACGCGGCCAGGAGCTGATGGTGCAGGTGACCAAAGATCCCATCATGAAAAAAGGGGCCATGCTCACCACCTTCATTTCTCTGCCGGGCCGCCACGCGGTGTTGATGCCGGGAAGTGACAGTCGCGGTATTTCAAGAAAAATTGAAGACGAAACCGAACGCAACCGCCTCAAAGAGGTCGTTGAAAAACTGAATCTGCCCGACGGTTTCGGCATCATTATCCGCACTGCCGGCCAGGGGTGTACCAAGACCATGCTGGCCAAAGATGTTCAGTATCTGCTGCGCCTGTGGAAGAACATCACCGCCCTGGCCGTAAAATCCCCGGCGCCGTCAGCCCTTTACAAAGATCGAAATCTGGCCGTTCGTTCCATCCGCGACCACTTCACACCGGACATCAAGGAAATTCTCATCGACGATGAGGCGGTCCTCCAGGAGGTGAAAAGTTTCGTTCAAATCATCGCACCCAAACAGACAAACATCGTCAAGCTGCACAAATCGGACAAACCTATTTTCACCCGGTTCCAACTGGAAGATCAGATCGCCGCCATTTTCGACAACCGGGTGGCCTTAAAGTCGGGCGGGTCGGTGGTGCTCGAACGTACCGAAGCATTGGTGGCCATAGACGTCAACTCCGGAAAGGGCACCCAGAAAAAAAACATCGAAGAGACCGCCCTTATGACCAACCTGGAAGCAGCACCGGAAATCGCCCGTCAACTCAGGATCCGTGATCTGGGTGGGCTCATTGTGGTTGATTTCATCGATATGCGCGAGCAAAAACACCGCAATCAGGTGGAAAAAACGCTACGCGCCGGCATGAAAGAGGACCGAGCCCGGGTTAAAATCGGCAAGATATCCAAATTCGGTCTACTGGAGCTCTCCCGACAGCGCCTGCGACCATCCATCGACTTTGGCAGTATGGAAACCTGTTCGCACTGCGGCGGAAAAGGCCAGGTGCCATCCGCCGAAACACTGGGGCTACGATTTTTAAGGAAGCTGAAGCTGGACACGCTGAAAGGGGATATCTTGCAGGTGACCGCCCAATTGCCGGCACCGGTGGCTACCTACCTGCTTAACCGCAAACGCAAGGAACTGAGTGACCTGGAAGACAAACAGGCCATCGGCATCACCATCATCGTCCGGGAGGACCTGACCCCCGGCCAGATGGAGATCGTTTACGGGAAAAAAAATAAAACCGCGGAGAATCCATCCGCATAGGCCTCACACACATTTTTCCGGTCACGGCGGAAAAACCGTCCACAAGAACCAATTGACGAGAAGGGTGATTTGCAGTATATCAGCGCCACTTTGAACCATCGCCCGACATACAGGACGGCTGTGACCCCGATGGGCGAGGGCACCGGCGCCTGAAATGATATGAATGCCGCCCATCCGGAAAATAGGGCATTAACCGACAGGAGGTTTCAACACCGATGAATATCGCTTACGCAATGGGACAGGGAGGCGCCGCCTCGGGTGGCGCAGGAGGTTTTACATCATTTGTTCCGCTGATTCTCATGTTCGTGATCTTTTATTTTCTGCTGATCCGTCCCCAACAGAAGAAAACCAAAGAACACCGGCTGATGATCGACAACCTGAAAACCGGAGACCGAATTGTCACCGGCGGCGGCCTTCACGGTCGCATCACCGGCGTCCAGGAGAGCGTCCTGACGGTGGAGATTGCTGAAAAAGTGCGGGTTAAAGTAAACCGGGCCAGTGTATCTGCAATCATGCAGGTAGCCTCCCCCCCGGCCGCACCCAAAAAGGATAAGAAAGACAAATCCTGAATTCAAATTGTTTTCTCCCAAAAAGCCCCATTGTCGCCGGCATACTGATCCCCTTCGAGCGCAGTTTCGTCTGCATTCGACACGGGTCCGGCACGGCGGCTGGGGCTTTGGCGTGCAGATCATGAAAGGAACGAAGCGTTGAAAAATCTTTCGTGGAGACTCATCGTAATTGCGGCGGTCATCGTAACCGCAGTGATTTATGTGATTCCGACATTTCAACCCGGTGTCTGGCCCCATAAAAAAATCAACCTGGGCCTCGACCTTCAGGGCGGCATGCACCTGGTGCTGGAGGTGGATGCGGACAAGGCCGTCGAAAACACCATCGAACGGGTAGCCCAGGAGATGCGCCAATTATTGAAAAAAGAGCACATTCGGACCTTGGGCATTGAACGGGTGGAAACCGTCAAGTTGGCCGTTAAATTGGCGGAAGATGACGACAACCAGCGTTTCGATGACCTGCTGGATGAAGAATTCCGCGATCTGCGGATTGCGGACCGGACGGTCAAGAACGGTGTCCTGGAGATCGTTCTGGACCTTCCCGATACGGAAGCCGACCATATCCGCAAGCTGGCGGTGGATCAAGCCCTGGAGACCATCCGCAACCGAATTGACCAGTTCGGGGTGAGCGAACCGGACATCCGCATCCAGGGCGAACGGCGAATTCTGATCCAGCTTCCGGGCATTAAAGATACCCAGCGGGCCAAGGAACTGATCGGCAAGACCGCCCTGCTGGAGTTCAAACTGATCGATGAGGACCATGACCTGCAGGCCGCCATCGGTGGAAACGTGCCCGCCGGCAGTGAAATTCTTTACGAAACCAAGGAAGATCCGGTTACCCGCCGCGTCCAGAAGACGCCTTTGCTGGTTAAAAAACGCACCTCCCTTACCGGGGCGTATCTGACCGATGCCCGGGTGCAGATTGACAGTCAGTACAACGAGCCGTACGTATCCATCACCTTCGATAGAAAAGGTTCCCGGCTGTTCGAACGCATCACCGCCGACAACGTAAAAAAACGTCTGGCCATCGTGTTGGACGACAACGTCTACTCGGCGCCGGTCATCCAGGAAAAGATCGCCGGCGGCGAGGCCCGTATCACTGGAAACTTCACCACCGAAGATGCCCGGGACCTGGCCATCGTGCTGCGGGCCGGGGCACTGCCGGCACCGGTTCGGATTCTGGAAGAACGCACCGTCGGCCCCTCCCTGGGTACCGATTCCATCCGCATGGGCCTTCTTTCCATGTGTGTGGGCGGCCTCCTGGTGATCCTGTTCATGGCGATTTACTACAAAGGTTCGGGTGTTGTGGCCGATTTTGCCCTGACGCTCAATATCCTGCTCATCGCCGGTGGGTTGGCCGGATTCGGTGCCACCCTCACCCTGCCCGGCATCGCCGGCATCATCCTGACCATCGGTATGGCCGTGGATGCCAACGTGCTTATTTTCGAACGTATCCGTGAGGAGATGGACCTGGGAAAAACGCCCAGGGCCGCCGTGGACGCCGGTTACGACCGGGCCACCCTGACGATCATGGATGCCAACGTCACCACCCTGATCGCCGCCCTGGTGCTGTTTCAGTTCGGCACCGGTCCGGTAAAAGGATTTGCCGTCACCTTGAGCCTTGGGGTGGTGGCCAGCCTGTTCACCGCATTGGTACTGACACGCGCCATATTCGATTACTTTCTGATCAGCCGTAAAGTTCGAACCATCAGCATCTAAACCGGATGCCCCGGTCCAAACAGGCAATTGCACCCTGACCGGCAACGCAAAAAACCATCAAGGAATGGATTCATGCAGTTTATCAAACCGGGTATCAACATTGACTTCATTGGAAAACGAAAAATCGCCTTCGTTATTTCACTGGCGATGATTTTGGTCAGCATCGGCACACTGATCGTGAACAAGGGTCCCCGCTACGGGATCGACTTCGCCGGCGGCACCCTGGTCCAGGTTAAATTCGATGCACCCGTCACCATGAACCGGATAAAAGCGGGTCTGCAAAACATGGAACTGGCCGCCTCGGCGGTCCAGCAGTTCGGTCAGGCAGAAGACAATGAATATCTCATTCGAACCGATGCGACCACCCCGGCCATGCAAGACCTGTCCGAAAAAATTGAACACCGCCTCAAGGAGGCCACCGGTGTAGCGGTAGAGATCCGTCGCATGGAAATGGTAGGCCCCCAAGTGGGCGAGGACCTGAGGGAAAAAGCCCTGTTTGCCATGTTTTATGCGCTGCTCTTCATCACCGTATACATCTCCGGCCGTTTCGAACTCAAATGGGCCAAAAGCGGCGTCGTGGCGGTCGCCATCATGGGAGCGGTCTACATTCTCTCCCTGTTCAATGTCTCCATTCCCTTTCTCATGCTGGCCGCCCTGATCGTCTCTTTGGCGATCTTCTGGTTTTTCGAATTCAAGTATGCCATGGGCGCCATCGTCGCCATTATCCACGACGTGACGATCACCGTAGGCATCTTCTCCATCTTCGACAAGGAGTTCACCCTGCCCATCGTGGCCGCCCTGCTGACCATCATCGGCTATTCCCTCAACGACACCATTATCGTCTTCGACCGCATCCGGGAAAATTTGCGCAAGTATCACAAAGAGCCCCTGACCACGATTGTAAATAAAAGCATTAATGAAACCCTGAGCCGGACCATCCTCACCTCCCTGACCACCCTGGCGGTCGTCGTCGCCCTGTTTGTCCTTGGCGGCGGCATCATCCACAGTTTCTCTTTCGCCCTTTTGATCGGCATACTGATCGGCACCTATTCGTCCGTCTATGTGGCCAGCCCGATCCTGCTGGCCTGGCAGCCCCGGAGAAAATAGATGCCCGCTTTACGCCCCTGGTTTGTTTTGAAAAGCGTGCCCGGGGTCGGCAACCTGCTGTTTCGACGGCTGGTGGAGCGGTTCGGATCACCGGAAGCCGTGTTTGACGCAAAGGACACAGAACTACTGGCGATACAGGGGATCACCTCCCGGATGGTCGCAGCCATTCGCGGTCATCGCATAACCGATGAGGTTGACCGGGAACTGGAAGCGGTCCGGCAAAATGGCTACACCATCGTTACCCAGACGGACCGGCGTTATCCCCCGCTGCTTTGCCAGATTCCGGATCCGCCACCCTACTTGTACGTTTACGGGGCGCTGCCGTCCACGGGACTGAACATCGCCGTCGTGGGCTCCCGCAATGCCACCGATTATGGAATCTCCACCACGCGGCAGCTGTGCATGGATCTGGTGAGGCAATCGGTCAATATCGTCAGCGGCATGGCCAGGGGGGTGGATACCGCCGCTCATTCCGGCGCCATCGCTGCGGGCGGGACCACGATCTCCGTTTTAGGTAGCGGCCTGAATCGGATCTATCCCAGGGAAAATAGACAATTGTTTCACCAGATCGCAGAAAACGGCGCCGTGGTCAGCGAATTTTCTCTTGACACGGGTCCCGATGCGCACCACTTTCCGGCTCGCAACCGCATTATCAGCGGTATGTGCCACGGCACGGTGGTGGTGGAGGCCACCCGGCGAAGCGGTTCGCTGATCACCGCCCGCCTAGCGGCCGAACAGAATCGGGAGGTGTTTGCCGTGCCCGGAAACGTTCACTCGTTTAAAAGTGTCGGGACCCACACCCTAATCAAACAGGGCGCCAAACTGGTGGTGCATGCCGGGGATGTATTGGAAGAATTTGGGCGGTTACAACTGCATGATCAGGGGACACCGCCTTCCCTAAAATCCGAAATACCATCATTGACGGATGAGGAAGCCATGGTTATCGATGGTCTTGAAGCCGACGCCATCCACATCGATGACCTGGCCAGGCAACTGACGTTTCCGCCGGGCCGACTGTCCGGGCTGCTGCTCCAGCTCGAACTCAAAGGGTTGGTGGCCCAATCCCCGGGAAAGCGTTTTTGCCTGACACCCGGCGTCTATGAACAACAATTGGGATCGCGGAAAAAATAAGGTGGGGCATTATATTTTTTCGCGGCCCGAAATATAACAAAACATCAACCAAGAGGTATCCAGTGAGTAAACCCCTGGTGGTCGTAGAATCACCCACAAAAGTCAGAACCATTAAAAAATATCTCGGCAGCGACTACAACGTGGCCGCTACCGTAGGACACATTAAGGACCTGCCCAGCAAAGAGCTGGGCATTGATATCGAAAACGATTTCACCCCCCACTACCGGACGATCCCCGGAAAATCAAAGGTGCTGAGCCAGTTGAAGTCTGCCGCCGGCGATGCCGAAGATATCTATCTGGCCCCTGACCCGGATCGTGAAGGCGAAGCCATCGCCTGGCACACATCCGAAGTACTCAAGAAAAAGGGTCGACGTTTTCACCGGGTGCTGTTTCATGAGTTGACCAAGAAGGCGATCCTCACTGCCATGACCAAGGCCCAGGATATGGACCGGAACAAGTATGAAGCCCAACAGGCCCGCCGCATCCTCGATCGGCTGGTAGGGTACCAGATATCGCCCCTGTTGTGGCGCAAGGTGAAAGGCGGCCTCAGCGCCGGCCGGGTGCAGTCCGTCACCGTACGCATCATCTGCGACCGGGAACGCGCCATCCAGGCATTCGAATCGGTGGAATACTGGTCCATTACCGCTAAACTGAAAGGGACCGCACCACCGTCATTTACCGCCAAGCTGGTACGAAAAAACGGGGAGAAGATCCAAATCCCCGATGAAGCCTCGGCCGACGCCATTTTGAAAGACCTGGAAACAGACTCGTTTGTATTGGACAAAGTTGTTAAACGAACCACCCGCCGCAATCCCTTGCCGCCCTTCATCACCAGTAAGCTTCAACAGGAGGCCATACAGAAACTTCGCTTTTCGGCAAAAAAAACCATGATGGTTGCCCAACAACTCTATGAAGGGGTCGATCTGGGGCCCGGTGAGCCCGTCGGCTTGATTACCTACATGCGTACCGACTCCACCCGCATTGCCGACGAGGCGGCGCAGGAGGCCCTGGCGTTGATCGAAGAGCGGTTTGGCAATCCCTATTCCATCGGCAAACCGCGATTCTTTAAAAACAAGAACAAGGCCCAGGACGCTCATGAGGCCATTCGCCCTACCTCGGTGAATCATACACCTGAAAAGCTGAAACGCTATCTGTCAAAAGACCAGTTGGCCTTGTACACCATGATCTGGCAACGATTCATGGCCTCGCAGATGGCCCAGGCCCTCATCGACCAGAAGACACTCTCCATCGCCGCCGGGGACTATACCTTCACCGCCAGTGGCTCCTCGGTAAAGTTTCCCGGATTTCTGGCGGTGTATAAAAGCGCCGAGGACGAAGCGGAAAGCAGCAAGAAGCGTCAACCGCTGCCGGAACTGGCGGAAAAGTCGCTGCTGGATCTGTTGGGCATCGATCCCAAGCAGCATTTTACCCAACCACCACCCCGCTTTTCAGAAGCCTCCCTGGTCAAGGAACTGGAGGAAAACGGCATCGGTCGACCCAGCACCTATGCCGCCATCCTCTCCACCATTCGGAACAAGGGCTATGTGGAACTGATTAAAAGATATTTCAAGCCCACGGAACTGGGATTTATCGTCAACGACCTGCTCATCGCCAACTTCCCCAACATTCTCGACGTGGATTTCACCGCCCGGCTGGAAAACGACCTGGACCGGGTGGAACAGTCGGAAGTGAAAGCGCTGACCATCCTCAACCAGTTTTACGGCCCATTCAGTCAAAAACTGGCCGAGGCCGTCGAAGGCATGCTCAGCGTTAAAGGCGTGGGCATGCCCACGGACCTGACCTGCCCGTTATGTAAAAAGAACCCCCTGCGCATCAAAATGGGTAAAAACGGCCATTTCCTGGCCTGCAGCGGATATCCGGAATGCAATTACTCCAGCGACTACGAACGGGATGAAAAAGGGGGCATCGCCCCGGTGGCACCGGTTCAAAACGAAGCGACCGATAAAGTCTGCGATCTGTGCGGCAAACCCATGGTGATCAAAAGGGGCCGGTATGGCGACTTTCTGGCCTGCACCGGATACCCGGAATGCAAACATACCCAGTCACTGAACAGCGGGTCCAATGCCAAGTCCACCGGTGTCGCCTGCCCCGAAAAAGGGTGTGATGGTGATGTGGTGGAGAAATCCTCCAAACGGGGAAAAATCTTTTACGGCTGCAACCGCTATCCCAAATGCAGTTTTGCCAGCTGGGACCGACCGGTGGCCATCTGCTGCCCGGTCTGCAAAAACGCCTATATGGTAGAAAAAACAACCAAGCGGGACGGCACCATGCATGTCTGCCCCAACCGCGACTGCCGGCACAAGCAAGAGCCGGGTGGATGAACACAGGTGGAAAGGTAAACATCGATGAACCACTCCCATATCAGCCTCATCGGCGCTGAAATGAGCTTGAAGAATGCACAGATCGAGGCAGTGGCCAAGTTATTTGAAGATGGGGCCACGGTGCCCTTCATCGCCCGCTACCGAAAGGAGGCCACCGGTAGCCTGGACGAAGTGGCTGTGGCCGCCATCCGGGATCGCCTGAGCCAGATGCAGGAGATGGACAGTCGCCGGGAAACCATCCTGAACTCTCTGGAGCAGCACGGCCACCTCACCGATGATCTCAAAACCCAGGTGCTGGCTGCGCAAACGATAACCCAGATAGAGGACATCTACCTGCCTTACCGACCCAAGCGGCGAACCAAGGCCACCGTTGCCCGTGAAAATGGATTGGAGCCTTTGGCCCTGGCCATTTTGGGCCAGGATGGCGCAGATCCGATCGCCTTGGCCGCTGACTATGTGGACCCCGAAAAAGCGGTGGCATCCGTCGAAGATGCCCTGGCCGGGGCCCGGCATATCATTGCCGAAACGATCAATGAAGATCAGCGGGCCCGCTCACGGGTTCGCGACCTGTTCTTCGACAAGGCGGTCATCCGCAGCCAGGTGGTGGCCGGCAAAGAAAGCGAAGGGGCCAAGTTCAAAGATTATTTTGAGTGGGAGGAATCCGTGGCCAAGGCGCCATCCCACCGGATACTGGCCATGCGCCGCGCGGAAAAGGAAGATATCCTTAGCCTATCCATCGCGCCGCAGCCGGAACTGGCCATCGCCATCTTGGAGGACCTTTTTGTATCCGGTGACGGTCCCGCCGCCGAACAGGTTCGTACCGCAGCCCATGACGCCTACAAACGCCTATTGTCCCGTTCCATGGAGACCGAGGTCCGGGTGGCCTTAAAGGAACGGGCCGATGCGGAAGCCATCCGCGTCTTTGCCGACAACCTGCGCCAACTGCTGCTGGCCGCTCCCCTGGGAGCCAAGCGGGTGATGGGTATCGATCCGGGTTTTCGTACCGGCTGCAAGGTGGTCTGCCTTGACCGACAGGGAAAGTTGCTGCACAACGACACCATCTACCCCCACGGATCGGACCGCCAGGCAGCGGCCGCGGCGCAGACCGTCCAGGCGATCTGCCTGAAATTTGACATCAAAGCGGTGGCCGTAGGCAATGGCACCGCCGGCCGGGAGACCCAGGCCTTCATGGAAGCGGCCATCGATGCAAAATCGCTGTCGGTAATCATGGTTAACGAAAGCGGCGCATCAATCTACTCGGCATCGGAAATTGCCCGCCGGGAATTTCCCGACCATGACCTGACCGTGCGCGGTGCCGTCTCCATCGGCCGCCGACTGATGGACCCCCTCTCGGAATTGGTCAAAATCGATGCCAAGTCCATCGGCGTGGGGCAGTACCAGCACGACGTCGACCCGTTCGCCCTGAAAGAATCCTTGGACGATGTGGTGGTCAGCTGTGTCAATGTCGTGGGGGTGGAAGTGAACCGGGCCAGCGTCCGGCTACTCACCTATGTATCCGGTTTGGGACCGCAACTGGCCAAAAACATTGTCGCCCACAGGGACGAACATGGTGCCTTTACCGGCCGCAAAACGCTGAAAGCCGTCAAACGGCTGGGCCCCAAAGCCTTCGAACAGTGCGCCGGTTTTTTGCGGATCAAAGGCGGAGAAAATCCCCTGGATGCCAGCGCGGTCCACCCGGAAAGCTACCCGGTGGTCCAGGCCATGGCCGACGACTTGGGCTGCAGCGTATCCGATCTGATGAACGATGCCGGCCTGCAAAAAAAAATTGACGTGAGCCGCTACGTCACCGAGACCGTCGGCTTGCCTACCCTCACCGACATCCTCGATGAATTGGCCAAACCCGGTAGGGATCCCCGGGAGCCCTTCGAACATTTTTCTTTCGACGAAAACGTCGCTTCCATCCAGGACCTTGAACCGGGCATGAAGCTTCCCGGTATCGTTACCAACGTCACCAATTTCGGTGCTTTCGTGGACATCGGCGTACACCAGGACGGTCTGGTGCATATCAGTGAACTGTGCGACCGGTTTGTCAAAACGCCATCCGATGTGGTCAGCGTTCAACAAAAAGTCAGTGTTACCGTGATGGCGTTAGACCCGTCCCGCAAGCGCATCTCCCTGTCCATGCGCAGCAAACCGGGCAGGAAACCCAAAGCGAAGAAAAAAGGGGAAGCCCCCCGCAAAACCGGCCCCTCCGGCAACCTGAATAGATCCAAAAAAACGTCCAAACCGGCAGCGCCCAGACCCTTTAACAACCCCTTTGCCGACGCCTTTGACAAGGCGTCGGATAGCCAATCGTCATAGAGGTGCCAATGCCGAAAAATGGCAGCATAAAACATCGATGATCGCCGTGGTCCAGCGTGTAATCAGCAGCAGCGTCACGGTCGACGGGGCCGTGGTAGGGGCTATCGGCCCCGGCCTCAATGTACTGTTGGGGGTGGCCGATGGTGACGGGAAGACCGATGCCGAATACCTGGCCGCCAAGGTGACCAACCTGCGCATCTTCGAAGACGACCGGGGCAAAATGAACCGCTCATTGCTGGACACCCAAGGGCGGATGCTCGTGGTTTCCCAGTTCACCCTGCTGGGGGACTGCCGCAAAGGCAGACGACCGTCCTTCATCAATGCCGCCGAACCGGTGCCGGCACGGCAGTTCTATCGGCATTTTGTCGACCATGTGAAGGCACTGGGCATCGACGTCCAAACCGGTCGGTTCGGTGCCATGATGCGGGTCAACATTGTCAATGACGGACCGGTCACCTTGCTGGTTCACAGTCGATAACCGGGACCCCATCCACCTATTCGCATCGGTTTTAAAAAGGCTTGCAATGACGCCAAGATTGGCCTAAAACACTTCCACGATTTCAGGTGGACCGCGATTAAAAACCGGGTTCGTTCCGGGGTCCTCGAGCAAAAGGCCGGTGTGATTTTCGGCCGTATAAAAGGTCCGTGTTTACCGCTGCAACATTGCGGGTAAAAAGCGATTATAAATGAATGACGCCCCCGTAGCTCAGGGGATAGAGCATCGGATTCCTAATCCGTGCGCCGCAGGTTCGAATCCTGCCGGGGGCACCAATTATATCAATATGTTATATTTCCTTTGTCATTTCATTATTTAAGGCCATGTAACATATGTGTAACAATTCATCGCCTCTTCTATTCCCGCCCTTCTTTTTAGGCATCACCCAAAAAATAATTGAACGTGCTATGATAGCGTGCGGAGTTCAATTGAATGTCTTGTATATAAAAGGACAGGATATTGAACCCCATTATCCGTTATTAAAACTCATAGATTACTGGTAAAACTGCCGGGATGGCCGCCGGTAGCCTCAGTATGGGGATAATGTGTGGCGTTTAGCCAATCCCTTCCATTATGTTCCATAATGAGGCCAGCATATTTCGGAAAGGGACCCAAGTACCATGACCTGCCTTCCTTTGAACTGAAGATCGCCATGCAGCGCAAAGGTGTCCTACAGAAAGATCTTTCGGAGCAACTCAGTGTTTCCCGACAGGCTGTTAACCTGGTTGTTAATAATCAGGCTACCAGCCATCGTATTCGTAAGGCCATCGCCGATGCCATTGATTTGGACCTGAAGCGGATCTGGCCATCCACCTATTTGATTAATGGCGGACCTAAAAAACCGGGGAGGCCTTCTGTCAAACCTTGTTGACAATTTAAATTACTTGACCAGCCAAGTCAATGTCCGAGTTGATCTAAAAATCGGACAGTTGATGCCAAAACGGCGGGCATTTTACCAAAAAGAAAGCACACTCATTCGTCAGGCAAAGGAAAGAATTAAAGAGCTGGAACAAGTTTTTGTTATAGCATATAGGCGATGGGAAAAACTGGAATCTATCAACCAAACTGGAAAAAAATAATTTGATCAAATGCAAAAGGCCCGGTAACCTTATTAAAGAATGGGAATTTTGAGATGAATGGCTTGCTTGCATAAACAACTAAAAACGCTGCTGAAACAACCATTGCAGATAGGTATTAGCAACATGACAGGATATATCCATCAAACAAAACATCCGTTTTTCTATACAGTGGATGACATTCAAAGCAGTGTCGTTATAGGCAAAAATCTTGAAGCTGAGATAGCAGATTTCTTGCGAAAATTAAATCCTCACAGCATCACCGTTATAACAGATTTAAATGTTGCCGACTTACATGAAAACCGGCTGCGTGGAATTCTTGATCATGTCGATTTCGCGCCGCAACACTGGTTTTTTGTAAAACCCGGTGAAAAGAGCAAATCTCTTGGCTCAGCAAACAAAATACTTGAGAATATGCTTACCCTGATGACACGTGACAGTATCATTATTTCCTTTGGCGGCGGCGTTGTTAATAATCTTGCCGGAACTGTTTCGTCGCTCCTTTTTCGAGGTGTCAGATTTATTCACATACCAACAACTTTTATGGCACAGGCAGATGCGGCAATCGGTATCAAACAAGCCGTGAACGCCACCAGCGCAAAAAATGCCTATGGCTCATATCATACGCCACTTTGCGTATTTAATGACATTGAGTTTATGCAAACTCTTTCTGCTGACCACTGGAGATGTGGTTTGTCTGAATCTGTAAAAGTCGGGATTGCGCGTTCCCCTGAATTTGCATCGGGGCTTAAACAAATCATTAAAAAATGCCCAAATTTTTCAGATGACGATATATATTATTTGATGGAGGAAACTATCTATCCAAAGCTTGCAGGTCTTGAACGGGATCCGTATGAAAAAAGCTCTCTTCTTTTTCTTGAGATAGGTCACACCATCGGGCATGCAATCGAATCTGCAAGCAACGGATCTATCTCTCACGGCGTTGGGATTGCCATGGGTATGCTTGTGGAAACAAGGGTTGCAATAAAAATGGGTATATCGTCTGAGCATGTATACAAATCACTCCTTGAGCTGTTTACAATTTTATCTCACCCAACGTTTATACCGCCGCATGTTTCTGCAGATCGTATTATCGAGTGTCTGCTCTGTGACAACCGGCGTGTTGCAACAGGCCCGCTTTTTGTCTTTGCCGTAGATATAGGCAAAACAATAACAAAAAGTGGCGTTGATCTTGATCTTGTAAAAAATACCATACTTGAATTTCAAAAATAGTTCATTCATAGCCACTGGAAGCCAAACCCGTATGCCGGTTAAAAACATTCTAATTTACATATTTTTCAAATCGTTTTAATAGAACTTGGATGCTATTAGAAAGTGATCCACTTCTGCTAATCAAAACCGAACCAGCGTTTGCACAGTAAGGAGTGGTTGACGGTGGAAGCAAAGAGCGGTTAAAAGAGATAAAAATCAAGAGGGGCTTATTCAGCGTCTGGTGTACGCAGGGAGTCTCCGTCAATGCGAATGATACAGCAGCGGTGCTGGAGACGATCAAGCAAGGCATCCACCATATCTTTGGGGTGGAGGATATCATGCCAATGCTCAAAGCCAAGGTTGGTCGTGATGATGGTGGGCCTTTTGGCTTCGTAGCGTTCTTTCATCAGCTTAAGAAAGCTGTTCATCTGTTCTGGGGTCAAGGTAAGATAACCCAGTTCGTCCAAGACCAGCAGATCGTAGTTGCAGAGTTTTTTGAGCAGCTTGGGTGTTGAACGATCTGCCAGTGAGGCGTAAAGTTCATCCAGCAGG
>Ga0209633_10003037_pt1 | contig 15685 bp, 14 predicted proteins | sample Cruoilmetagenom1_FD_187290 | JGI IMG/M metagenome (GOLD analysis project Ga0209633, IMG submission 187290) | Oil polluted marine microbial communities from Coal Oil Point, Santa Barbara, California, USA - Sample 1 (SPAdes) (version 2) | ecosystem: Environmental > Aquatic > Marine > Oil seeps ... | reverse complement strand
CCTCACCGCGCTGATTGATCAAGCCCTTGCCATGCCACCAGACTGAGGCCTGTTGTTCACTCACACGAATCATCAGTGTGTCAGGCCATATTCTTCTGACATAGGCCCTGTCTACCCAGGCCAGTGACTCAATGTTCTCTTGTATAGCACTGACATCAATATTGAAGTAACCACCTTTAATATCACCCGCCCGGGTCAATAACATTGCTTCGGTCAGGTTGACAAAGGTTCCCTGGGCACGCACTTTCTGAATTGGCAGAAGTTGGGGGTCATTCAGTTTCATCAAACCCATACCGAGTAATCCCGCCACGGATAAAATAAGTAACAATCTTGGCAGTCGCGAAAAAAGACGCGGCCAGTCATATTGACCATCAGGAATAACTGCCTGTCTTGCAACGCGCGCAACCATCAGGTGCTGCTCCCTTTTTGTCCCAGTGTCTGCATCAAAATACGAACTACCAGTTCATCAAATGCCATCCCCTTTGCCTTGGCCGCCATGGGAACCAGAGAATGATCCGTCATACCCGGCAAGGTATTCAATTCAATGATCCAGGGATGACCTTCTTTATCGATAAACAGGTCGACCCGTCCCCAGCCTTCCGCCCCCAGGGCCTGAAAGGTGCTTAGCGCCAGTCGCTGTAACTGTGCTTCCTGTTCTTTGCTCAGACCACAGGGACAGATGTACTGCGTATCATTGGACTGATACTTGGCCTCATAGTCATAAAATTCTCTTGGCGTCTCCAGCAAAATGGCCGGTAAGGCTTCATCACCTAAAATGGCAACGGTATATTCCTTACCCTCGATCCATTGTTCAGCGAGCACCGCACCATCAAACTGTGCCGCAGCCTGCCAGGCCGGATGTAATTCTTCGGTACGTTCAACCTTGCTCATGCCAATGCTGGAGCCTTGTTGCGCCGGTTTGACCATAATGGGCAGGCCGAGGTTTGCCGCAACATATTCATAGTCACTTTCTTCATCGAGCAGCATATAATTCGGAGTGGGTAATCCAATCCCATCAAGCAATTGTTTGGTGCGTAACTTGTCCATGGCCAGGGCCGAGGCCATGACCCCGCTACCCGTATAAGGAATACCGAGGACTTCCAGTACGCCCTGAATCACACCGTCTTCACCACCCGGCCCGTGCAAAATATTGAATGCCCGGTCATAAGCACCTTGCTTGAGTTCTTCGATCACCGTGTCACGCTGCACATCAATCCCATGCGCATCAATACCACGTCCCTGCATGGCAGCCAAAACCGCTGTACCGCTCTTGAGTGAGACTTCACGCTCGGCCGACCAGCCGCCCATTAAAACCGCGACCTTGCCAAACTTTTGAGGATCGATGGGTGCCATGTTATTTTTCCTCTAGCCCCTGCTGTTCTATGGGTTCGCCAACGATACAGACTTCCCGTATCAGTTCGATGTTATGGACCTGTTTCACCGTCTCAGCCACCTTCAAGATCAATGTCTCAATGTCGCTTGCCGTTGCCGTGCCGGTGTTCACGATAAAATTGGCGTGCTTGTCTGATACACAGGCGCCACCGATACATACCCCCTTAAGTCCGGCCTCTTCAATCAGACGCGCCGCGTAATCGCCCTCCGGATTACGAAACACCGAACCGGCATTGGGTTGTTGTGTTGGTTGCGATGCTCCACGTTTAGCCAGCAACTGTTTGTTCTTTTCCAATAACTCATTTGCGTCGCCGGTCTCGAGTTGCAGGATGGTCGAAACGAACCATTCACCTGCGACGCCTTTAACATGACGATAGCCAATCTCAAACTCATCCGGTGTCCGTTGCCGCAGCACACCATGCTTATCAATGGTTGTAACACTTTTCACTATCTGCCAGGTTTCACCGCCAAAGGCGCCCGCATTCATGGCCAGTGCGCCACCCATGGTGCCCGGTATACCGGAGAGGAATCCGGCATTTTTCAACCCCTGTTTCGCACATTGTTTGGCCACTTTGGGACAAGCCACACCGGCCTCCACTTCAACCTGTGCGTTATCCAGAAAACGTATATTATTCAGTACACCGCTGGTGCAGATGATGCTGCCCTTGAAACCGCCGTCACGCACCAACAGGTTGCTGCCCAGCCCCACCCAGTAAACTTCTTCATCTTCCGCTAATTGCGAAAGAAACAAGGCCAGGTCTTCAATATCTGCCGGTTGAAAATAATGTGCCGCAGGACCGCCCACACGCCAGGAAGTATGACGAGATAGTGGTTCGTCAATCTTTACTTCGCCGCGCAGGCCTGTCTGATTTACTGGCATGATGTGACTCACTTCCAGAACTTTCCTTTCCTGTTGATATGTTTTTGTTTGCGAAGAAGTTGCTCTTGCTTTATTTCCTGCGCAAACGCAACCTTCCTGAAACTGTCCGGTAAATGACTTTGCAAAGTCTCGCCACAACCCATGTGTAATCGTCTTGTCATTGCCACCATATTCAAACCCTCCTTATTTTTTTCCCAACAAACCGGTCAACCGGCTTGCCATGGCGCCGATACTGCCCGCACCCAAGGTCAACAAAAGATCACCATCATGTAACACACCGGTCAGTGTCTCCGGTAATTGTTCGATATTTTCAACAAATACCGGCTCCACCTGACCACGCAGGCGAATCGCACGGGACAGACTACGGCCATCGGCACCGGCTATGGGTTCTTCACCCGCCGGGTAGACTTCCAGTAGCACCAGCACATCGACTTCCGACAACACCATGGCAAAATCTTCGAACAGGTCTCTGGTGCGACTGTAACGATGAGGCTGGAAGGCCAGCACCAGACGTTTGTCGGGCCAGCCGTCACGAATGGCCTTAATCGTCGCGGCTACCTCGCGCGGGTGATGGCCATAATCATCGACATGCAGGACCTTGCCATTGGCCGTTTCTATCTCGCCATAACTCTGGAAGCGTCGGCCAATACCCTGGAAACTATGCAGGGCCGAGACAATCGCGGCATCATCGACACCCACTTCATGGGCAACGGCAATACCGGCCATGGCGTTCAATACATTGTGTTGCCCCGGCATGTTGAGGGTTATCTCCAGCCAGTCAGGACAATCCTTGCGTGATACCGTAAAGTGCGTTGAAAACGCCGTCTGCCTGATATCACTCGCCCAGATATCGGCTTCATCACTCAGGCCATAGGTGACGACAGGCCGGGTCACTTCAGACAAAATATTTTTCACCTCGGCATCCTCTATGCAAACAATTGCCAGGCCATAGAATGGCAAGTGGTGCAGGAACTCGATAAAGGTCTGTCGCAATACCTGAAAGTCGCCACCATAGGTCTCCATATGATCGGCGTCGATATTCGTCACGACTGCCATCATCGGTTGCAGGTGCATGAACGAGGCATCGCTTTCATCGGCCTCGGCAACCAGATATCGTCCTTCACCCAGACGGGCATTGGAACCGGCGCTATTCAACCTGCCGCCAATCACAAAAGTGGGATCCAGACCACCTTCGGCCAACAGGCTGGCGATCAAACTGGTCGTGGTGGTTTTGCCATGAGTACCGGCAACGGCAATGCCAAATCGGAAGCGCATTAACTCGGCCAGCATTTCGGCACGGGGCACAACCGGGATACGCAATTCCCTCGCCTGAATCACTTCAGGATTATCGTCGTGTACTGCACTGGAGATCACCACCACATCACTGCCGGTGATATGCTCTGCGGCATGACCCAGTTTGATTTGTGCACCATTCTTAATAAGTCGTTGGGTTGTGGCATTTTCGGCAATGTCGGAACCTGACACTTCATACCCCAGATTTAACAACACCTCGGCAATGCCACTCATGCCGACTCCACCGATACCCACAAAGTGAATTCGCTTGATACTGCCCATCCCCGGCTCACCGCGCGCCGGACTCAACGGGGTAACATTATTCATCTCAACCATGGGCAGCCTCCAGACAGAGTTCAGCAACCTGCTTATTCGCATTTGGTATCGACAGGCCGCGAGCGGCCTGCGCCATCTTGATAAGATGTTCGCGCCCTTTTTCAACCATGTCCTGCAAAACCGTCGACAATTTTTCGGTAGACAGTTCTGTTTGCGGAATGAGTATGGCCGCACCGGCCTTGACCAGATGCCGGGCATTATGGGTCTGGTGATCATCCACCGCATAAGGGAAGGGCACCAGAATAGAACCCAGACCTGCGGCGCAGAGTTCAGCCAGGGTCAGGGCGCCGGCTCGGCAGATAACCATATCCGCCCAGTCATAGGCCTCGGCCATGTCATCGATAAAGGCTGCAACATTCGCGTCTACTTGTAATGATTCATACAAGGCTTTGGTCTCTTCAAACTTGTTGGCACCGGCCTGATGCCAGACAACAGGACGGCCCTGTGCAGGCAATGTTGCAAGCGCTTTGGGCAAAGACTCATTCAGTGCCTGAGCCCCCAGGCTGCCACCTATTAATAGAATACGTAAGGGTCCCTGATGCTGGTTAATTCTTGCTGCCGGTTCAGTCAATGCAGCAATATCGCTTCGTACCGGGTTGCCGGTATGAATGGCCCGTGTGGTTTGCGGGAAGCTGCCACTAAAGGCCTCCAGCACTGTCTTCGCCATATGCGATAGAATGCGATTGGTGAAACCAGGTACTGCATTTTGTTCATGCACCACCAGCGGTTTACGCAATAACCATGCGGCAAAACCACCGGGGCCTGTGACAAAACCGCCAAAGCCTACGACCACATTGGGTCGCAGTGAGAGATAAACACCGAGCACTTGCATGACGGCGTAGCTTAATTTAAAAGGCGCCAGCATCCAGCCGAACATGCCCTTACCACGCAGACCTGACACTGAGACATACTTGATCGGAAAACCCGCTTCAGTCACGACACCCGCTTCCATACCACGCCGTGTCCCCAGCCAGGTCACCGCCACACCCTGTTCCCGCAAATAACGCGCGATCGCCAAGGCAGGAAAGATATGCCCGCCGGTACCGCCCGCCATAATGATGATTCTGGTTGCAGAAGGCGTCATCTGGCTTGCCTCCCGCGTTTTTGTCCGACGCGATCATCCTGATGAGTTTCATAATCGACCCGCAGCAACATGGCGATGGCGATCATCATCACCACCAGACTGCTGCCGCCATAACTCATAAAGGGCAAGGTCAGCCCCTTGGTCGGCAAGATGCCCATGTTGACACCGAGATTGATCACGACCTGTAAGCCGATCCATAAACCAATACCATAAGCCAGATAGGCCGCGAAGGGACGATCCCGTAACTCAGCCTGGCGCGCGATATGCAAAATCCGGAAGACCAGAAAGGTAAACAGGGCGATCACGATCAATACACCAAACAGGCCAAGTTCTTCTGCCAACACGGCAAACACAAAATCGGTGTGGGCCTCGGGCAGATAAAAGAGTTTTTGCACACTTTCACCCAAGCCTGTACCAAACCATTCACCGCGGCCAAAGGCGATCAAGGCCTGGGTCAACTGGAAACCACTGTCAAAGGGATCGGCCCATGGGTTAATAAAGGTTGTCAGCCGTTCCATCCGATAGGGAGAGATATAAGCCAGCAAGGCCAAGACTGATGATGCTGCACCCAAGAGTAAAAAGAATTGTAAAAAGCGCACACCGGCAAGCCACATCAGCCCCATGGCCGACATCAACAACACTGCGGCGGCGCCATAATCCGGCTCCAGTAATAACAAGGTAACCAGAATAGACATCAACAGCAGGGGCCGCAAAAAACCACCCGCTGTGGCTTTCACCCTTTCATGGTGTCTAACCAGATAACCGGCCAAATAAACCAGGGTAAACAGTTTCACCAGTTCAGAAGGTTGCAGATTAAAACCGGCCATGTTTAACCAACGGGTGCTGCCATTGACGGTACGACCAAGACCGGGAATAAACACCAGCACCAACAGCAACATACTCAGCATAATCAAACCGGGGCCCAGCTCTTGCCAGATACGCATGGGAATTTTCAGCGTGATCACTGCGGCAACACAACCAAACGCCAAATAAGCGATTTGCCGCCATAGATAATGGAACGGGGTGGCATATTGTTGTTCAGCAATGGATACCGACGAAGAGCCCACCATCACCAGACCAAAACCCAACAAGGCAACGGTGGTAATCAGCAGACCATAATCCAGCTGCCAGGACTGTTCCCCTTGCTTATCCATTTTCATGGAACGGTATGTCATGGATGGTGCGTTCATACACACAACTCCCTGACTGCCGTTATATAGGCTTCACCGCGTTGCTCATAGTTGTTGAACATATCAAAGCTGGCACAGGCCGGTGAAAGCAGAATGGCATCACCCTGCACGGCATGGCTGGCAGCCATGCTGACTGCGGTCGGCATATCCTCGGCAAAATCAGTCTTTACCAATTCAGGTATGGCTTCAGCCAAGATGGTTGCATCCTCACCGATCAACACCACCGCCTTGACCCGTTTCTGTACTGCATCTTTGAGCGGACTAAAATCCTGTCCCTTGCCCTGACCACCGGCGATCAGGATGACACTATCACCGGGCACGCCCTCGATTGCTGCCACGGCGGCACCCACATTGGTGGCCTTGGAATCATTAAACCAGTTCACACCATGGTGCTCCATCACCCATTGCATACGATGGGGCAAGCCGGTGTAAGTCTGTAACGCCTTTAACATGGCGGTCACTGGCAAATTGATGGCCTCACCCAGCGCCAGGGCCGCCAGCGCATTGGCAATATTGTGTGTGCCCTTGATGGCGACTTTACTCACCGGCAGTAACAAGTCCGGTCCTTTGCATAACCATGTTTTCCCTTCGTGAGGACACAGGCCATAGTTGTCTTCAAAGGGCAGGTTCAGGCTGAAACTGATTTGCTTACGTTGCAGACCAAGTTGAGCCACTACCTGCATAACGACTTCGTCATCAAGATTGGCCACGATGGCGCCATGCCCATTCAAGATCTTCGCCTTGGCGTTCACATAGGCTTGCAGATCGGTATAACGATCCATGTGGTCTTCACTGATATTGAGGATGACCGATGCTATCGCATCAAGGCTTTCTGTCGTCTCCAGTTGAAAACTGGAAAGCTCCAGCACATAAAGCTCGGCATCATCGTCGAGCAGTTCAAGCGCAGGCACGCCGAGGTTACCACCGACTCGCACTTGTCTATTGGCTTGCTTTACCATTTCGGCAAACAGGGTCGTCACGGTACTCTTGCCGTTAGAACCGGTAATTGCAACGATTGGCGCCCTGGCCACACGGGCAAACAGTTCTATGTCACCAATGATATCTGCGCCTCTTGCGCGTGCCGAGGCAATCAGCGCTTGCTGCACCGAAATACCGGGACTGACGATCAGGGTCATGGCCGTTTCAAACAGGTCTTGCCTGAATTCACCGGTCACAATCTTGTTAGCTGGCATGATCGTCTTTAACTCGTCCAGGCCCGGCGGATGTTCCCGGCTATCGACAATCATAAAGTCGAGACCACGGGCAGCAAGAAATCTGGCACAGGAAAGCCCGGTCTTGCCCAGACCGACCACCACAACCGGCTCTGCCAGTTGCAGCATGTCCTGTTGCTGATTTGCTTGTACCATTATGTTGCCTGCTGCCTGCATGTATTTATCGAATCTTCAGTGAAGCCAGACCAATCAAGACCAGGATCACGGTAATGATCCAGAAACGGACAATCACTCGTGGTTCGGGCCAACCTTTTAATTCAAAGTGGTGATGCAAGGGCGCCATGCGGAAAATGCGTTTGCCGGTCAGTTTGAATGAACCAACCTGCAAGATGACCGATACCGTTTCGATCACAAACACGCCACCCATAATAAATAGAATCAACTCCTGGCGAACCAGCACCGCGATAACACCCAGGGCCGCGCCCAGCGCCAATGCCCCAATGTCACCCATAAAGACCTGGGCAGGATAGGTATTGAACCAGAGGAAACCCAAACCAGCACCGGCCAGTGCGCCGCAAAAAACCACGATCTCACCCACACCAGCGACATAGGGAATACCAAGATAATTGGCAAAGTAGGTATGGCCACTCACATAGGCGAAAATACCCAGGGCACTGCCGACCATCACAGTTGGCAGGATAGCCAGGCCATCCAGTCCGTCGGTCAGGTTGACGGCATTACTGGCGCCGACAATCACAAAATACGTCAGCAAAATAAACGAAACCATCCCGAGCTGAATACCCCAGTCCTTGAAGAAGGGGACGATTAATCTTGTTTCAACCGGACTGGCATTCTTATATAGATATACGGCGACTGCCAGGCCAAACAATGATTGCCAGAAATATTTATAGCGACTGCGTAGCCCCTCCGGGTCTTGCTTGACCAGTTTTTTATAATCATCCACCCAGCCGATGATGCCGAACAACAGGGTCACGGTCATCACCACCCAGACATAGCGATTACTCAGGTCAGACCAGAGCAAGGTGGCAATGGCAATCGCCACCAGGATCAGTGCACCGCCCATGGTTGGCGTGCCGGCCTTGGTCAGGTGACTGATGGGCCCGTCATCACGCACGGTCTGACCAATTTTGTATGCACTCAGTTTTTTGATCATGGACGGTCCGACCAGCAAGGATATCGCCAGTGCTGTCAGCACACCCAGGATGGCACGCAAGGTCAGGTAATTGAATACATTGAACCCGCTGTGATATTCCTGTAGTTGTTGTGCGAGATAATACAACATGTGTATCTACGCCCCCTTCTCAATAGTTAGTGCTTCAACAACACGCTCCATATGCATACGCCGCGAACCTTTTACCAGCAAGGTCGCCTCTTTATGTAAGTCTTTATTCAGTGCCGCCACCATGGATTCATGCGCATCGAAGGAATAGGCATGCTCACCAAACTCATGGGCCGCATATTTGGCCAGTTCACCGAGGGTATACAAACGATCAACACCCTGTTGACGGGCTTCCTGACCAACCTGCCGATGTAGCTCTTCTTCACCACGACCCAGTTCACCCATGTCGCCCAGGGCCAGAAAGTGATCACCGGCAAAACCCTGCAAGACACCAATCGCGGCTTTCACCGAGGCAGGATTGGCATTGTAGGTATCATCGATAACACGACTCCCATGCACACCGTGTTTAGCCTGCAATCGACCAGGCACCGCCTGCATGTTTTCCAGGCCCTGCTTGATGATGTCAGGCGCTACATTCGCAGCCAGCGCCGCTGCCGTGGCGGCCAGGGCATTCATGACATTGTGCTTGCCCAACAAGGGAAGGCTAATCTTTATTTCTTTCTTATTTGTTTTAACGATGGTCTCATTACCGTTGACCGTAGGCTTGAACTCAGCGCTCACATCACAATCGTTTTCAAGACCAAACTCGAACTTTTGCCGTGGCTTGATCAGATCCCGCCATAGGGCAGCAAACCGGTCATCGGCATTCACGATGGCTATGCCATCGCTCGACAAACCGGTATAGATTTCACCCTTGGCCTTTGCCACGCCTTCAAGCGAACCAAAGCCTTCCAGATGTGCATCAGCCGCATTGGTAATAATGGCCACATCAGGCTTGGCAATCGACACCAGATACGCAATCTCACCGGGGTGATTGGCGCCCATTTCGATCACGGCGCTCTGGTGTTGCCCACCCAGTTTGAACAAGGTTAGCGGCACACCGATATCATTATTCAGATTGCCCTTGGTCGCATGCACCTCACCCAGACCGGACATGATACTGGCCAGCATTTCCTTGACCGTGGTCTTGCCATTACTGCCGGTGACCGCCAGGACGGGAATGTTAAATTTCTGCCGCCAGGCTCGAGCCAGCTCACCCATGGCAAGGCGGGTATCACTGACAATCAATTGCGGAATGGCCAGATCCATTTCATGATCCACCATCACCGCCACTGCACCTTTTTCCATGGCCTGTGAGACATAGTCATGACCATCAAAATTGGGGCCACGCAAGGCAATAAACAATTCACCGCCGGACAAGCTACGGGTATCGGTACTGACGCCATCAAGCAAGACATCGTCACCAAGGTAATTGGCCGATAACACCCGGCTGGCTTCGCTAATACGCATATTGAACTGTGTCACCTGAGTCATGCCACCAATCCCAACTGCTTGCGCGCCTCGGCAATGTCACTGAATGACAGACGTTGCTCGCCGATTAACTGGTAGTCTTCATGGCCCTTGCCTGCGATCAACACAATGTCATCCACATGCGCATTGTTAATAGCATGGGCGATGGCCACGGCCCGATCTTCAATAATGTGACATTCACTCTGACCGGTCAGCCCCGTCTGAATATCATTCAATATATCCTGCGGTGATTCACTGCGTGGATTGTCATTGGTCAGCACAATCACATCGGCCAGCCGATCGGCTATCTCAGCCATTAAGGGTCGTTTACCCTTGTCGCGATCACCACCACAGCCGAACACACACCAGATCTGTCCCGCGCAGTGTTCACGCAGTGCCGATAAAACCTGTTCCAGCGCATCGGGCGTATGGGCATAATCGATCACCACCACTGGCTTGCCTTGTCGGCGCAGACATTCCATACGACCGGCAACCGCCTTCACTTGCGAAAGTTTTGCCAGTGCTTCATCCAGCGCCATGCCATGCACCAATAGCACGCTCAACACAGCCAGCAGGTTACTGACATTAAACTGCCCCATGATGTTTGCTGAGACTTCACCCTCACCCCATGGGGTGGAAACATGAAACTGCACACCCTCCGAACTCAGTTTCAAATCACGGGCAAATAGATCCGCTTGCCCATGTTCTGTTGAAAGGCCATAGCGAATCAGGCGCGTCGGTGCTGCAATCTGTTTTGCCAGTTCTCGGCCATACTCATCGTCGTTATTGATCACGGCAAATTTCAAATCGGCAAACCCAAACAGTCGGGTTTTGGCTTCGGCATAAGTTTGCATGTCACCATGGTAATCGAGATGGTCACGGCTCAGGTTGGTAAACACGGCACAATCAAACTGCACGGCATTGACCCGTCCCTGCTCCAGGGCGTGGGATGACACCTCCATCACGATATCGCTGGCATCGAGCTCCAGCATATCGGCCATAAAGGCGTGACACGTTACGGCATCGGGGGTGGTGTGCGCAGTTGCATTGAGCTTGCCATACAGGCCATTGCCTAACGTGCCAATGATCCCGCAAGGCTTGTGTTCCGATAAAATTTGCGCCAGAAACTGGCTACAGGATGTTTTGCCGTTCGTGCCGGTAATGCCGGTGACAAACATCTTATGGGATGGTTGCCCATAGAAGCGGTCGGCGAGAACGCCGACCTTTGAAGATAAGTTGGCTATGGCAATCAGGGGAATCTGTACCCCTTGCGGCGAAGCGCGCCAGCTAAAGGGCAAGGTCTCGATATCAACATGGGTTTCCCACAACACTGCGCTGGCGCCGGCTTTAATGGCCGTCTCAATATATTCAAAGCCATGTGTCGTATGACCGGCACAGGCAAGAAACAGATCACCCGGTGCAAGCTTGCGGCTGTCAAGACAAGGCTTGTTAATGGCCCGATCCATTTCCGCAGGAATTTCAATAATGCCGTGCAAGAGTTCACTCAGTGTCATTGGTGGGTTCAAGTTCATGGCGGCCATCATTGAGGTTCTCCCACAGCGGCCAGATGAACTGACTGTTCATCCACTTTATCCGGCGCAATCCCCATCAGGCGCAAGGCGCCGGCCATAACCTTACCAAACACCGGCGCCGCCACTTCACCACCATAATAAACCTTGGCGCGTGGCTCGTTAATCATGACGACCATCACCAGACGCGGATCGCTGGCAGGGGCCATACCGGCAAACACAGAGATATAACGATCCTCGGCATAGCCGCCATCGGCGCTGATCTTTTTACTGGTACCGGTCTTGCCCGCAACGCGATAACCGGCGATGCGCGCCTTGAAACCGGTACCTTCTGCGGTAACAACGGCCTCCAGCATGTTGCGCAGTTGTTTAACGGTTGTTGACTTGAGTACCCGTTCGCCCTTGACGCTGTCTATCTGCTTCAAAAATGTGGTCGGTAATAACACGCCGTCATTGGCCAGTACGGCATAGGCCCGCGCCAACTGCAAGGGCGTCACCGCCATACCGTAACCAAAAGCCAGGGTTGCCTGATCGATCTGTCGCCATTCTGCAGAGTGTGTCAGCACGCCCTCGACTTCACCGGGATAGCCACTGCCGGTGGTCATCCCAAAACCAATACCATTGTGCACACGCCACAGGTTTTCACCCGGAATCGCCAACGCGATCTTGCTGGCACCGACATTACTCGATTTTTGAATAACGGTGGCAAGATTGATGCGGCCATAATTACGAAAATCACGAATGGTGTTACGACCAACACGATAAAAACCCGGCGCGGTATCAATCAGGCTCGCCGTTGAAAACTTGCCACTCTCGAGCGCTGCGGCCACGGTAAAGGGTTTAATGGAGGAACCCGGCTCAAAGGTATCCGTCACTGCACGGTTACGGTAACTCGAACCTTTCAGGTTGTGCCGGTTATTCGGGTTATAGGAGGGTTGATTGACCATGGCCAGAATTTCACCCGTTTTTGAATCCAGGATAATGGCCGAACCGGATTTGGCGCGATGCTGGAAGACCGTGCGTTTGAGTTCACGATAGGTCAGGTATTGCAGGCGACGATCCAGACTCAGGGCCAATTGCTTGCCGGGTCTCACCTCTTTAATCAGTGCAACATGATTGATCACCCGGCCGAGGCGATCCTTGATAACACGCTGTTGACCGCTTTCCCCTTGCAACCAGTTGTTATAGGCCAACTCCAGTCCTTCCTGACCGCGATCATCGACATTGGTAAAGCCAAGCACATGGGCGCCCACTTCACCCATGGGATAATAACGGCGATACTCCCGTTGCAAGGAGACGCCAGGTATTTCCAGCTGCATGACCTGTTGCGCCAGTTCAGGGTTAATACGACGTTTAAGATAAACAAACTCCTTATCCTGACGTGTCTGAATCTGCGTATTCAGTTTACGCACATCAAGTTCCAGTAATTTTGCCAGCGCCGATAAATCAGGCTTGTCACGTAAATAGGTTTGCGGATGTAACCAGACTGAATCTACTGGGGTACTGATCGCCACCGGTTCGCCATGACGATCGGTAATCATGCCGCGATGCGCGGCAATGGCTTCAACCCGCAAGGCACGCGCATCTCCCTGGTTTTGTAAAAAGGCTTTATTAAACACATGCAGATCAATCGCCCGCCAGACCAGCACGGCACAGGCCAGTATCACCAGGAACATAATCATTCCCAGTCGAAAGGGTGAAGCCGGTTGATGGATGCTATGTTTCATGGTTTAACAATAATCACCTTGTCATAATCCACATTGCGCATGCCCAGTCGCTGGCGTGCAATCTTTTCGATCCGACCGTGAGTCGCCCAGGTACTTTGTTCAAGTTGCAGGCGTCCCCACTCCACTTCCATGGCATCGCGTTGTTTTTGTAATGCCGCCCATTCGGCATACAGTTTGCGGTTCTGGTGCTTGGCAGACACCACGCCCAGGGCAGAAACCAGCACCAGTACGGTCATTACCGGCAATAACCATCTACCACTCATGAGAGTTTCTCCGCAATGCGCATCACAGCACTCCTGGCACGGGGGTTGGCTTCAATCTCGGCCTTGCTTGATCTGATAGCCTTGCCAACCGTCTTCATGCGTACATGCAACTGCACATGGGTGATCGGTAAATCCGGCGGATACTGATCACCGCGTGCCTGTTCACGAATGAAGCGTTTAACGATCCGGTCCTCAAGCGAATGAAAACTGATCACCACCAGTCGTCCGCCCGGCGCCAGTATCTCCAGCACATCATTCAGACAGGTCTTCAGATCGTCCAGTTCCTGATTAATAAAAATGCGTATCGCCTGAAAACTGCGCGTCGCCGGGTCCTTGCCCGGTTCCCACTTCGGATTGGCCGCCGCCACAATCGCCGCCAGACGTTTGGTGGTATCTATAGGTGCTTCCTGCCGGGCGTTGACAATCGCCCTGGCGATGCGTTTGGCAAAACGCTCTTCACCATATTCTTTTAATACACCGGCGATCTCCTGCTCATCTGCCCCGCTCAGCCAGGCCTCGGCACTTTGTCCACTGTTCGGATCCATGCGCATATCCAGGGGGCCATTCTGCTGAAAACTGAAGCCCCGTTCGGCCTCATCCAGCTGGGGAGAAGACACCCCAAGGTCAAGCAGGATGCCATCGACCTTACCCAGACAATCCATCTGCTGCACGAGCTGCTTCAAGCTGGCAAACGAACCGTTTTGAATGGTAAAACGACTATCCGTTTGCATCAGCGTTTGTCCTGCGTTAATGGCCGCCGGGTCTTTGTCCATGGCGATCAATCGTCCTTGTTGCAACTTCGTCAAAATGGCACGGCTATGCCCGCCGCGCCCGAAGGTGCCGTCGATATAGGTGCCATTTGGCTTGAGCGCCAGTCCCGTCACTGCTTCCTCCAGCATGACCGGTTGATGTTCAAATGAACTTGTCATGGCCGCTACAACGAGAGGGATTCCAGTTCGGTCGGCAAATCTTCATCACCATCCACCTCATTCAGCCATTGATCCCGTCGTTCCGTCCACAGGGCCTCGTTCCAGATTTCAAATTTATTGCCCTGACCAATCATCACAATGCGTTTATCCAGATCGGCAAATTCACGCAGGGGTGGCGGCAACAGGATCCGCCCGTTTCCATCCAGCTCCAGCTCGGTGGCATGACCTATTAATAGGCGTTGCAGTCGACGGGACTGTTTGTTCATGCTGGACAATTTCACCAGCTTGCGTTCAAGTTCTTCCCATTGGGGTAGAGGGTACAAAAGCAGACAGTGGTCCCGGTCGACAGTGACCACTAACTGACCATCGCAGTGCGACGTGAGCCGATCCCGATAACGGGTCGGCATGGCCATGCGGCCTTTCGCATCCAGCGTGATCGTATTGACCCCTCGAAACAAATCTTTACCCTCTGCTTATGGCCAATTTTACCATTAAATCCCACTTTGACCCACTTTTGTACACTATAGGTACCATTTGGGTGCACTGTCAAGCAAACCGGCCCACAAATACAGCAATACTTTCTTGCATAACAGTCACTTAGCGAGGGTTTTGGAGCTACCAGAAGAGGCTTTTCAGGTGATTTGTCAAGGATTTGAATATATATAAATCAACAACTTAAGCCATACTGCTAATGTTGATTGTTAAGGATGGAGTTGGCCGATAAGCCGGGTTCTGTCGTGGATAATCATTCATCTGGGATATACGTCACCGTATACCTCAAGCAACCTACCCGGGAACCGCACGGGCCGCACGATTGTTCCCCTATTTGGTCTTGCTCCGGGTGGGGTTTACCCTGCCACTGATGTTGCCACCAGCGCGGTGCGCTCTTACCGCACCATTTCAACCTTACCTGTGCCCCGTCGGGGGGGATGGGGTCATCGGCGGTATATTTTCTGTGGCACTTTCCATCGGCTTGCGCCGCCCAGGCGTTACCTGGCACCCTGCCCTATGGAGCCCGGACTTTCCTCCAGAAAATGGCAAGCATTTTCCAGCGATTACCTGGCCAACTCCACGTCTAGTGTCGGGCCTCTGCGGTCTGGATTCAAGCCCCTACAGTGATTTAATTATCAGATCCCAATTTCAGCGCCGCCTCATAGAGCCGGTTTTTCTTCTGACCGGTGATTTCAGCCGTGATACTGGCCGCCTGCTTGACGGGCAATTGGGCGAGCAACACAGACAA
>Ga0209633_10003034_pt1 | contig 15698 bp, 16 predicted proteins | sample Cruoilmetagenom1_FD_187290 | JGI IMG/M metagenome (GOLD analysis project Ga0209633, IMG submission 187290) | Oil polluted marine microbial communities from Coal Oil Point, Santa Barbara, California, USA - Sample 1 (SPAdes) (version 2) | ecosystem: Environmental > Aquatic > Marine > Oil seeps ... | reverse complement strand
CTCTAAAATGTTCTTTATCTTGTGCTGTCATTCAATACTTTAATTAAAAAAAATACTTCTATTAAGGCGCAAAAATACTATGAATAAATGACTTCTTATGAAACATTAATAACATAGTACCTAAGCTAATAGAAGCATCTTTAGGTATAAGAAATTAACCGTAGGAATTATTCCTCACCAGTCCAAATATCTCCTTCAGGAGCTTTTGGATTTGCAGGTGTTGTACCTTTTAAAGTTAGGATATAACTAGTCAATTGTTGTCTTTCTTTTTGATTTATGGTTCCTTCCCAAGCAATCATACCTTTACCTGGTCTTCCTCCCTTAGAAATGGTATTAAAAATGTTTTTGAATCCTCCACCTAAAATCCAATTTTCATCAGTAAGGTTAGGACCAATACTACCACCGCCATCAGCTAAATGACAGGCTGTACAGGTTTTAGATGCAAACAATTCTTTCCCTTTTGCAATATCAACAGGATCTGTTAAAGCAACCAAATTTGCATCGTCAAATAAATCAGGATTATCCTTTTTATATTGTGCTACCTCAGCTTTACCTTCGGCTACTTCAGTTGCATACTCCTCTGCTTGACTATACTCTTTTGAATTTGTAAATACTTGAATATAATAAAAAATACCTATCGCAATGGTGATATAAAAACCATACAACCACCAAGGTGGTAATACATTATCTAATTCTTTTATTCCATCATAATCATGGTCAGTCATTACATCGTCCTCTTGACCTAATTCGTTCGCTTTGGTTAGTGATTTTATTATTCTTTGCCAGAATGATAGTCCTGTGTTACTCATAATTGTTTATATTTTCGTCCCCTTCAAGAGGTAGGTTACTAATTTTTTCTATATTTTTTTTTGGAATTCTAAGTACATGTATCAGCATTGTGATAAATACTATGAAAAATAATACTAAAGATATGATGGGATATATTTCTACATCTGTAATACCTTCAAAATAATGTTTTACAAATCGTATCATAATCTACTAATTTTGAGCTGTTTCTCCTTTTTTAATATCTGTACCTAATCGTTGCAAATAAGCGATTAGTGCAACAATTTCTTTATTCTCCATATTACTATCACCATAATTTTTAACAAATTCAGGATCTTGTCTTAGATTCTTCTCAACTTCTTCAGCTTGATTTCGTAATAAGAATAATGCTTTGTCAATTTCAAATTGTGTATAAGGTGTTCCTAAAGTAACCAATCCTTTCATTTTTGCCTCTGTATCAGAGACATCTAGATCATCTGTCAATAACCAAGGATAACGAGGCATCATAGAACCCGGTGAAGTTAATCTTGGATCAAACATATGATTGAAATGCCAGTTATCATTATACTTACCGCCTATTCTATGTAAATCTGGTCCTGTTCTTTTAGAACCCCAAAGGAAAGGTCTGTCATAGACAAACTCCCCTGCTTTAGAGTATTCACCATAACGTTCAACTTCAGAACGGAAAGGCCTGATCATTTGTGAGTGACAGTTATTACAGCCTTCACGGATATAAATATCTCTACCTTCTAGTTCTAAAGGAGTATAAGGTTTTACACTTGTTATTTTTGGAATATTAGAAGGTACTACAATTAATGGAATAATTTCAATGGCACCACCAATTAATATTGCTACCGTTGTTAGAATTGTAAATAAAACGGTACGTCTTTCTAACCATGAGTGCCATCCTTCACCAGCTAATCTTCTTTTGCTGATCACTTTTAAAGGAGCTGCTTCAACTAACTCATCTTCTACTGCAGAACCTGCTTTAGCAGTTTTATAAATATTATATGCTAATAATATAAACCCTATTAAATATAAAGTTCCACCAAATGCACGCATTGCATACATTGGTAATATTTGAGTTACTGTTTCTAAAAAGTTACCATATACTAATGTTCCATCAGGATTAAAATCTTTCCACATTAATGCCTGTGTAAATCCTGCTACATATAACGGTATTGAATAAAATAATATACCTAACGTACCAATCCAGAAATGAGTATTTGCCAATTTGGTAGAATATAACTCAGTTTTCCACAATTTAGTAGCCAACCAATACAGCATACCGGCTAATAAAAATCCATTCCAAGCTAAGGTACCTATATGAACATGTGCTACGATCCAATCAGTATAATGACCAATAGCATTTAAACTTTTAAATGACAACATAGGACCTTCAAAGGTACTCATACCGTAACCGGTAATTGCCACTACAAAAAATTTCAAAACAGCACTTTCTCTAACTTTATCCCAAGCACCACGTAAAGTTAACAGTCCGTTTATCATACCACCCCAAGAAGGGAAAATCAACATTACAGAAAATACAGTACCTAAATTTTGCGCCCATTCCGGTAACGCAGTATATAATAAATGATGAGGACCTGCCCATATATATATAAATATCAATGACCAAAAGTGAACAATAGACAGTCTATAAGAATATACAGGTCTATTTGCTGCTTTTGGCACAAAATAATACATTAAACCAAGAATTGGAGTTGTCAAGAAAAATGCCACTGCATTATGACCATACCACCATTGAACCATAGCATCTTGTACTCCTGCATATACTGAATAACTTTTAAAACCTGATACCGGCAACTCTAAATTATTGAATATATGTAATACAGCAATGGTTACGAACGTAGCAATGTAAAACCAAATAGCAACATAAATATGACGTTGACGTCTTTTTATTATAGTGCCGATCATATTAATTCCCATTACAACCCAAATAAGTGTAATTGCTATATCAATTGGCCATTCTAATTCTGCATATTCTTTTGAAGATGTCAAACCTAATGGTAAGGTAATTGCCGCTGCAACTATAATAAGTTGCCAACCCCAAAAATGTATTTTACTTAAAGTGTCGCTAAACATTCTTGTTTTAAGGAGTCTTTGCATAGAATAATACATCCCTACAAAAAACCCATTTCCTACAAAGGCAAATATGACGGCATTGGTGTGTAACGGACGTAAACGCCCAAAACTTAACCATGAAATACCTTCCATATAGTTAGGGAAATTAAATAAAAATGCGACCATTAATCCTACGGTCATCCCTACAACACCCCAGACAATTGTCGCAATTAAAAATAATCTTACAATTTTGTTGTCGTAATAAAATTGCTCTTTTTCCATTTAGTTGTTATTTATTTGGTTGGTTAATTTTAGTTTCTGATTTAATCTCTTCTTGCTTCTCTACTACTTCATCTTCAAAAAGCATACGAACAGATGGTGTATATAGATCATCATACTGTCCAGATTTAACTGATTTTAAAAAGAGAATGAAAAAAATTATTGCTACGAAAAAACTCACAATAATCATTAAGAAAACAATATTCATGTCGTAATTTAGAATAATTTGTAAAAATAATTTTTAGGAGAAATCTAAAACATGATATTTATCATGTTTTGAATTCGGCACTAAGTTAATCAAAATTATTTCCCATTCGAAATAAAGTTGGTAGCAATGGTTACAAAGACAACTATCGTTATAGAACTTATTGGCATTAATATGGCGGCTACAATAGGAGATAAATTACCCGTAACGGCAAAGAGCATTCCTATAATATTATATAAAAATGACAACACAAAACTGATTTTTACAACTTTTATAGTACCCTTAGAAAGCCTAATGAATTTGGGTAACATAGCAAAGTTTGTTGCATCAATAATCCCATCACAGGCCGGAGAAAATACATTGGTGTTCTCTGAAACTGCAATTCCCACATTACTTTGCGCTAAGGCTCCTGCATCATTTAAACCGTCTCCTATCATTAAGACAGTTTCACCTTTTTTTTGCTGTTTATCTACATATTCTAATTTATCTTCTGGCTTTTGATTAAAAATTAAGGTTGTAGCTTTGGGTAATACCTTTGTTAGGTGTTCTTTTTCTCCTTCATTATCTCCAGAAAGTACACCGAGCGTGTAAAATGTAGAAAGTTCATTGAAAATTGATGCAATTTCATTTCTATATGTATTTTCAAAAATATACTTTCCTTTTATTTCTTCATTAATTTTAATAAAAATTGAAGTCTGTAAATTATTAGATGAACTACCTTTGACATAACTTTCTGAGCCCATCATAATTTTAAATTTGTCTACTCTTCCATAAATTCCCTTACCAAAAGTTTCTTTAAAATCAGTTACTTCAATCTTATCCGGTTTTTCTAAATACCCGTACAACATTCTACTTAAAGGGTGGTTTGACTCTCTAAGCACATTTGCTATATATTTCTTTTCATTATTCGTTAGCGATGTACCTTCGTAAGAAATATTAGTTTTATTCGTGGTAATCGTACCTGTCTTATCAAAAATAATTGTATTTATTTTAGAAAGATTTTCAATTACAGTTGCATTTTTAAGGTAAAACTTTTGTTTACCAAATATTCTAAGCATATTACCTAAGGCAAATGGAGCAGATAATGCCAGCGCACATGGGCAAGCTACAATTAATACTGCAGTTACTACATTTGCAATCATCGTTGCATTCTCAAAGTACCAATATATTCCGGCTAAAAATGCTATTAATAAGACAATAATAGTGAATCGTTTACTTATAGAATCTGTTAACGTCTTTATCGTTTTGCTCTCCTTTTTAGTAAATATATCATTACTCCATAATTGAGTTAAATAACTTTGTGAAACTGTTTGTAATACTTCCATTTCAATGGCTCCTGATAGTTGCTTACCTCCTGCAAATAATTTATCACCTGATTTTTTTGAAACCGGTAATGATTCTCCAGTCACAAAACTATAATCAATCTGTGCAATACCATTAATTAATATACCGTCAACAGGAATTAGTTCCCCGTTTCTTATCAACAGCCTATCCCCTTCTTTAATATCATAAATAGAAATATTAGTTTCAGATTGATCTTTTGCAATTTTTGTAACAGCGATAGGAAAATACGATTTATAATCACGTTCAAACGATAAGAAACTATAGGTTTGTTGCTGAAATATTTTTCCCAATAATAAAAAGAAAACAAAGCCTGCCAGGCTATCGAAATAACCCTGGCCCAAGTCAAAGATAATTTCTACTGCACTCCTCATAAATAATACTGAAATGCCCAGAGCAATAGGCACATCTATATTTAAAATTTTATGTTTTAATCCTTTATAGGCAGAAACAAAATAGGTATTAGCTGAATAAAAAACTACCGGAATAGCCATTATAAAAATCAAAATGCGAAACGTTGGTTTGTAACGCTCAAGCCAAAACTCACTGGATTGAAAATACTCCGGGAATGATAGTAGCATAATATTACCAAACGCAAATCCGGCAACGCCCAGTTTATAAATTAAGGATCGGTCAATTTTAGGTTTGGTAATTGAAGTGTCTTCTAAACTAATATACGGTTCATAGCCTATTGAACTTAATAGTTCAACTACTTGTCTCAACGAAATTTTGGCATTGTTAAATGTTATTCTTATTTCCTTTTTTGGGAAGTTAACAATACCGGAAACTATTGCATTATTCAATCTATCTAAATTTTCCAATATCCAAATACAAGAACTACAGTGTATATGTGGTATATAAAATGTTATAACCCTAACTTCATCATCAATGAAATCATATAGATTTTCAACAATTTTTTCATTGTCTAAATAAGCATACTTACTTTTTAATTCTTGTGGTATGGCACCCGGTGCCTGTTCAAAATCGTAATAACAAGATAGATCATTTTCATTTAATATTTCATACACCGTTTTGCATCCATTACAGCAAAATGGCTTTTCATCAACATAAATGGGTTTTGAATCACATTCAGCTCCGCAATGAAAGCAATCTGTTTTAGTCATAAATTTTTATCGACACAAAATTCTGTTGCAAACTTATTACTTTCTATGATATTAATCAGTAATTTTCAATATCTTTGAGCCCCTTAAACACTTTTTTTTATATGAGTAAATGTGAACAATGTATTATCCGTGAATTTGGTACTTTGAAATCATTGACAAAAGATGATTTGAAAAGTATTTCTCACCATAAAGATTCTATTGATTTTAAAAAAGGAGATGTTCTATTTTCTGAGGGCAATGTTATTAATGGGGTTTATTGTATAAAAGAAGGTGTCTGTAAACTATCAAGGCTCAGTGCCAATGGCAAGGAGCAAATTGTACGGTTTATCAAAGGCGGTGATATGTTAGGATACCGTTCTGTTTTGAGTGAGGAGCCCGTTACGTTGACCGTTACAGCGCTCAAGGACATGAAGGCATGTTATATACCTAAAAAAGAAATATTTGATGCTATGAAAGCAAATCCGAAGTTCTCAATGGATATGATGAAAACGGTTTGCCATGATTTAAAAGATGCAAATGCAGCTATTACCAATATGGCTCAGAAAAGCGTTAGGGAAAGATTAGCAGATACACTTGTTTTCCTAAGTGAGACTTTTGGAGTGGATGAGGATGGCTATTTGGATATTACTTTAACACGTGAAGAATTTTCCAGCGTAATAGGTACGGCAACAGAGTCAGCTATACGATTATTATCCGGGTTTAAAAAGGATGGACTTATAGCATTAGATGGAAAAAAAGTAAAATTGATAGATGAAGCTGAACTTATAAAAATATCGCAAGGGTTTTAATTTTTGAATGGTTTCCCCCCCTGCCCGGTTTCACATAATTACCTTAAGCTTTCTAAATATCGAGCCCATATAAAATTGCAGGCTTCAAAAAAGTCTTTTTAAAGCTAATCATTTTTATTTTTCATGTAAAACCTTTCTATAATCTCATTTACGTTAAGTATTGTTTTTTTAGACCAATCTAGTCGTTTTTCATCCTTTTCTTGGTCTGTTAATTGCCATTTTAAAGTAGAATTTCTTAAACGAGAAGTTAGGTTCTGTAAAATAACAGCCACCGCCGTAGAAATATTTAAACTCTCCGTAAAACCGACCATCGGTATTTTTAAATAGCCATCAGCTTCATTCATTATATAATCAGAAACACCTTCTTTTTCAACTCCAAATACAAATGCGGTTTTTTTCGAGATATCAAAATCTTGTAACATGCATGATTCATTATGAGGTGTAGTGGCAATTATCTGATACCCTTTCCTGCGCAAATCATGCATACATGCCTCGGTATTATGTTCTTGTTGATTATACTCATGAAAGTCAATCCATTTTTGAGCCCCTTTTGCTACCTGGTTAGAAACATAGCTATTGTATTTATTTTCAATAATATAAATATCCTGTATTCCGAAAATATCACAACTGCGAACTACCGCGCTAGAATTGTGTCTTTGATATATATCTTCCAAAACTACGGTGAAATGCCTGGTTCGCTGCGCCAGTACCTTTTCAAAAGTCGCTTTTCTATTATCGGTTAAAAAGGACTGTAAATATTCTAAAAGATGTGTGTCATGCATATTAATTTTTTATATTAAAAATAACTTCTAATTTAGTATAAATTTTAATGTTGTGAAAAAAATTGTCATACTTACCGGAGCTGGCATGAGTGCCGAAAGCGGGATTAAAACTTTTAGAGAGGCAGATGGACTTTGGGAAAATCACAATATCTTGGAAGTAGCCTCTCCCCAAGGCTTTGCGAACAATCCTGAATTGGTGTTAGATTTTTATAATCAGCGCCGCCGGCAATTATTAAAAGTGCAACCAAATAGCGCACATGTTGCTTTGGCCAAATTGGAAAACGCTTTTGACATCACTATTATAACCCAAAATATAGATGATCTTCATGAACGTGCCGGAAGTACTGATATACTTCACTTACATGGTGAATTATTAAAAGCCAGAAGTACAGGTAATCCAGATTTGATATATGATCGGACGAAGGATATTCATCTTGGTGATATATGTGAACAACATTCACAATTAAGACCTCATATCGTTTGGTTTGGTGAAGATGTGCCAATGCTTGAAAAAGCCATTGAAATAACTGCAGTGGCGGAAATCCTCATAATTATCGGAACCTCCATGCAAGTATATCCTGCAGCGGGTTTGGTAAATTATATAAAACCAAATACATCCATATATTTTATTGATCCTGATCCATCTATCGGTCAGAATACTTTTAAAAATTTGACCATTATTCCAGAAAGAGCAACTATTGGAGTACAAATTCTCATTGAAAATTATCTAAATGAATAGGGTAAGGTTTGTTGAAATACTTGAAAAAACTTCGAATAAATTAGAATATAGGGATTTATTGGTAAATGCCTGTTTACAAAATCCTCAATGGGTTACTATTTTATTGAACAATATGGAGCAAATTGAAGGAGATTATTCAAATTTTTCAGCTCGTATCTTGGAGCTTACCTGTAAAGAAAATCTGGAAATTATTATTCCACATTTAAACAGATTTTGTGAATTATTGTCTAAAGCGAAATTAAACGGAGTCGTTAGAGCTTGTGCTAAATTATGCGAATTATTAATGATAGAATACTTCACTAAAAATAATTATCACTTCAAGAATACTATTACGAATGAGCATCTCAAAAAAATGATTGAAGCTGGTTTTGATTGGATGATTACTGATCAAAAAATTGCCGTACAGGCATATACCATGCAAACATTGTATTTATTAGGGGCAAAATTTGACTGGATCCATTTTGAACTAGCATTGATCATTGAAAAAAATATACCTACCGGCAGTACAGGTTATAAAAACAGGGGTAGAAAAGTATTGAAAGCAATTAAAACCAATACGAGGTTAAAGCTTTAACGTAAACTTTTAATCCAAGTTGTTAATACAGTAATCTGTTCGTCTGTTAATTTTGCCTCTGCATGCATTGGCAAATAGGTTTTTAAAGGCATTTTTCTTTCTTCTAGTTCCTCAATCATTTCTTTAATTTTTTTACTTTTCCTTTTGTTAGAAAATGAACCCCATTCTGAAAAATTCAATTCCTCTTTAGCTTCATCAACGTGATGGGCGATCCACCAGGAAACAGGTGCTACTTCTGAATACCAAGGATACTTTGTATTATTTGAATGGCAGTCATAACATGAACTTTTGATCATGGAGGCAATAACATCATTGGCTTTAGTAATTTGTAAAAAATCTGTCTCCGGAGTTTCTGAAGCTATATTTTTTTCAGGCCTGAAAAATTGAATTATAATAAAAATGATAAACAGTAGTATTCCGATTTTCTTAAACATAATTATATAACTTTAAATTAATTTATTAATTGAAAAATACTTTCATATAATTTCCCGTCACAGATTATACTTCCTTTCTGAATGAGGTCGAATAATTCTAAATTTCGTTCTTTATCATACCCTTTGGCACCTTTAAAAAATTGGATAGATTCGTCATTCGTATTATTGATAAACCATTGGTAATCGTCATCCTTAAAAAAATTGAACCCAGGCTTGGTAACTTGAACAACTATCCTTAAAATTTCAGTATTGCTACATTTAAACAAGTTGATATTCTGTTCAGAAAAATGCTCCAAATAGTTGGTTTTATTCAGCACGTCTTCCCAAACAAGGTCACTGAATACATTCAATTCTTCTTCGGCAGTCTCAGGATTCTTTTTTTTTATGTCATTCCATTTATTCACATCAATTTGCTGTGTTGCCAAAAACTTTGCGAATTCTTCGTGGAGTGCCTCAAACTGTTCTTTAGCTAATTGCTTATATTTCATCTGCTCATTTATATTTCTTTTCACTTGTCAGATGTAATTCACAAATCAAAATTACTATTTTGACATACTAAATAAGAATTAATTCTGATTATGCTCATTTCATTCTGCAAAATTAAAAAACCGCTCAGTAATTGAGCGGTTTTTTGGTTAAATTATTTCAACAATTAGAATATATATCTCAGTCCTAATTGCATTTGCCATCTGGAAAGCAGGCTAGAGTCCGAGCCAAACGTTTCAGTCAATGCTGTATCGAATGAATAGGTTGGTACGTTGTTTGCGTCAACAGAAACACCTACAGGTTGTCTTGAGTTAAATGTATCAACTACTCCCCAATCAGAGCTTAACAAATTGCTTAGGTTCAAAATATCAACACTAAATTGTATTGCATTATCTTCTGACACTTTAACTTCCTGAATAAACTTAAAATCCCATTTACCTCTCCAGGGAGATAGTGCTGCATAGCGTTCTGCGTATTGACCCCTTCTACTACTCAAGTATTCATCTTGTTGAATAAATGCTTCAAAGGCCTCGGCCTGTCCAGCTCCAGAAAATTGCATTTGTCCAATCTCACTGGATAGTGGAACATATAATAGGTCATTTAAAGGAGAACCATCACCATTTAAATCTCCACCATAGGTATAATTAAAACGACCCCCTTGTGCATATTCAAAAAATGTAGAAAGTGTAGTACTCCATTTATCATTCCCATAGGTCCATTTTTTACTTATAACTCCAATTATTCTATGGGTATCACCATATTTAGAGTAACCAAGAACATCATTATTTACATTTCCTACAGCAGGATTTCCGGCAAAAGCGTCACTTGTAATTTCTGCTTCGATCGAATTCACATCTTTGGCATCTAAATAATTATAGGCTACCATTGCATATAAATCATTTTCCCATGTTTTTTGAGCTTTAAACGATGCATTCCAAATTCTTCCTTTGTCAGAATTTGTAAAAACAAATGGGCCATCACCAGGGTTTCCATCAAATGTAAGTATATCGCTAGCTTCATAAACCAGTCTATTATCAACACCTTGTAATGTTCCGGAAGGATTAGACAAGCCCCAATGTTGCACATGCGGGCCATCGATGTCTTTCGTATAAGAAACATCCGCAGTCAATATTAATCCATTCTCAAACCTTTTATCTGCTCCTAAATTCGTTCTCCATACTTGAGGAAACTGATATTCAGGATCAACAGCTGTTATAAAAAAAGCTTGCGGATTTGCAATTTGATTACCCAACCATACAAATGGGAAACGTCCCGTAAATAACCCCGAACCTCCTCGAAGTTGAAAAGTATCATCTCCGTTCACATCCCAATTAAAGCCAAGTCTTGGAGAAATTAACCAATCATTACTAGGCATTTGTGTATTATCGACCAACACTCTTTCACCTGTATTGGGGTTAAAATATGGAATACCGGGCAATACAAAGCCTCTATCAATAACTTCTTGCGCTTTTTCTGCAGAATCAAAAAATAAGGGCTTATCAATACGAACTCCATACGTTAATTTAAAATTGTCAGAAGCATTCCATTCATCCTGGACATAAATCGCCATTTGTCCTACATTTGTTTCCGCTAAAGCCCATCCTCCAGGCGTTCCATCAGGTACGGCATTATTTGCTGCAAAAACTCCTTCAGCAAACTCAATACTTCCAAATCCAGTTGCATAATTATTCGCATCAAAATCAGCAATATCTACACTGCCAAAAAGATCAAAACCATAACTCGTTAAGTTAAAAGAGTTATCAAATTGAAATTTCTCAAAAGAGAATCCAACTGTAAAAGTATGATTCCCTTTAAAAAAACTCAAGTTGTTTGAGAACTGAAATACTTTTTGATCCAATCTATTATGCACAGAAAATGGTTCATGTCCAGCAATGATATATGGAGAACCATCTCTTGTAATATTGATTGACGGAGCTGGTGTTGAAAACGGATTTCTAAAATCATCAAAATGTGTATAACCCACTTGTAATTTATTTGAAGCGTTATCAGACAAGGTAGAGTTCAATTCTAATTGAACCGATTGTAATTTATTGTTAATTTCATAACCAGAATTTTCAAATTGCAATGTAGAAGCACTAGGACCTCTAAATGCTATTGCTGTAGGGTGTGCGGGTTTTTCTTTTGATGCATTTAAGAAGTTATAGATAATCGCTAAACGGTTATTATCGTTAATATTCCAGTCTAATTTAAAGATTCCTTTCTTAGATTCTGATTTATGTATAAAGCCTTCGAACGCCCCTGTATCATAACCGATAGCGGCAAAAGCATCTTGTACGGCCTCTAGATCTGACACCAATACTCTGGATTCATTTATTGCGCCTGTGCCTCTATTTGGCAACCAATTTTGACCAAGGTCATCCCTTTCATCTTTTTCAAAATTGGCAAAGAAGAATAATTTATTCTTAATGATAGGGCCACCAACACTAAAACCATATTGAGTTTGAGAAAGTTCAGCTTTTGGTAATTCATCACCTTTTATTTTTCTACCGGTTAAATCCTCATTTCTAAAAAAGCCATACACAGTACCGTGAAAATCATTAGTTCCACTTTTGGTTACTGCATTTACCGAAGCTCCGGTAAAACCAGACTGTGTCACATCGTATGGTGCAACTGATACCGATATTTGATCTATTGCATCTAATGACACGGGTTGCGCATCAGTTTGCCCTCCTGGTGTAGCGGCATCTAAGCCAAAAGGATTATTGAAAATAGCACCATCTAATGAAAAGTTATTGAATTGATCATTTCTACCTCCAAAAGAACCAGCACTTGATGAAGGTTCGAGTCTTGTAAAATCAGCTTGAGATCGAGAAATAGTAGGCAATGTAGTAAGTTCTCTTCGACCAACACTTGTTTCTGAACCGGTACGATCATTTCCAAATATATTACCACCCCCTGCTACTTGTAGCACCACTTCTTCTAATTGTTGACTATCAGGGATCAGCTTAACATCTAAATTTAATGTTTTACCTAAGTTTAGGCTAAGATCATTAAATTCCTGGTTTTTGAACCCTACGTAACTAATAGTCACTGCATATGGGCCACCGACACGCATATTGAGCAAGTTATATCTACCATCAAAATTTGTGGTGCCTCCATACTTCGTTCCCGTAGGTGTATGAATTGCAACTACATTCGCGCCTGGCAAGGGCTGACTTTGATCATCTACTACTACCCCTTTGATATTAGAAGTCGTTACCTGAGCAAACGTGCTTATTGCAAAGCACAAGGTCAGCACTGTAATAAAATACATTTTTTTCATAATGTTTAAATTATTTGTTTAGTTTAAAATTGAATTAGTTCTGAACGAAATTAATAAAAAAAAGGTTATCCTTAACGGATAACCTTAAAACTTAACATTTGATTTATTAACTAATGTTTATTTCTTGATCTTAGATTATTTATCTTCTTTGGCCTCCTCAGTTGCTTTTACCTCTTTGGCAGGTTTAGCTTCTTTTTCTTCTTTCGCCGGTTTAGACTCCTTAGCTTTAGTAGGTTTCACTGGTTGACCATCCGCAATTACATCGAAAGGAAGCTCTAAAATTACCTCTCGGTGTAAACGCACTTTAGCATTATATTTGCCAAGTCTTTTTATTAACCCTCCTGCAATCGTAATAAATTTCTTATCTATTTCACTTCCGGCTTTTCCGATAGCATTCGCTACATCAGCATTACTAACCGATCCGAAAAGTTTATCGCCAGTACCGACTTTTGCTGGTATCTTGATTTCTAATGCTTTAATAGCATCGGCAATTGCTTGTGCCTCTTTAATAACTTTCTCTTCTTTAAAAGCTCTTTGCTTCAGCACTTCTGCCAATACTTTTTTTGCAGATGAAGTTGCTAAAATTGCATATCCTTTAGGAATCAAGAAATTACGTCCATAACCATTTTTCACAGTCACTACATCATCTTGAAATCCTAAATTTGCTACGTCTTGTTTTAATATAAGTTCCATACTAATTCCTTTTATTATTTTAACATATCACCTACATATGGCATTAATGCCAAATGACGCGCTCTTTTAATTGCCTGAGATACTTTACGTTGATATTTTAATGAGGTACCTGTTAAACGGCGAGGTAAAATTTTACCTTGTTCATTTACCAAATACATTAAAAAATCTGCATCTTTATAATCGATATATTTAATGCCGTTTTTCTTGAAACGACAATACTTAACTTTTTGTTTAGTATCTATATCTAATGGAGTAAGATATCTGATATCTGCTTTATTTCCACCTTTTGCTTGTTGCTCTATTGATGACATATCTTACTTCGTTGTTATTGATTTTACACGTTCTTTTCTAATCTCTGCCCAGGCAGTAGCATGTTTATCTAACTTTACGGTCAAATAACGCATAATACTGTCGTCTCGTCTGAATTCCAATTCGAAAGGAGCAATAGCGTCACCTCCAACATTAAATTCAAATAAATGGTAAAAACCAGTTTTTTTCTTTTGGATCGGATAGGCTAATTTTTTTAAGCCCCAATCTTCTTTGTGAGTCATCTCGGCACCTTTAGAAACCAAGTAGTCCTCAAACTTTTTTACTGTTTCCTTTACCTGAACATCAGATAAAACGGGATTCAAAATGAAAACAGTTTCGTAATGATTCATAAATTTAATTTTTATTGTTTATTTTTAAGCGTGCAAATATACGATATTATTTTATTATTCAGAATATTAAATACTATTAAAATTTAGTAATTTTGACAATCATCGAAATGCTAAACGCTACCAATGGAAATACCTAATATACCGAACCTTATTCATTACGCTATTCCGTTTTTTATAATTACATTATTCATTGAAATTATTGTCGATGCCCGTGAAAAAGCAAACGCTTATGAAACCAAGGATGCAATTACATCGATCACAATGGGATTGGGGAATGTTTTTTTAGGACTGATCAGCAAAGCGATGGTCTTTGCTGTACTTATTTACTTGTATAAAAATTTTCGATTGTTTGCCATTCCTTTTACCTGGTGGGGCTGGTTATTGTTACTCATTATTGAAGATTTTACTTATTATTGGTTTCACAGAATCAGCCATGAAAATCGTTTCTTTTGGGCTTCTCATGTGGTACATCATTCTTCCCAAAGATATAATTTGAGTACGGCATTACGTCAAACATGGACCGGTAGTTTTTTATCATTTGTGTTTTGGTTACCACTGCCATTACTGGGATTTCATCCGGTAATGATCTTGGCACAAATGTCAATAAGTTTAATCTATCAGTATTGGATACACACAGAACTCATCAAAAAAATGCCAAACTGGTTTGAAGCTATTTTTAACACACCTTCACATCATAGAGTTCACCATGCCACCAATCCGCAATACCTGGATAGAAACCATGCAGGAATATTTATTATTTGGGATAAATGGTTTGGTTCGTATGAGCCTGAAGTTGAAAAACCAATTTATGGCCTCACTAAAAATATTAGCTCATTCAATCCCCTATATGTGGCTTTTCATGAATGGATCAGTATGTTTACTGATGTTTTCACTTCAAAAACTTCATTAGGAAAAAAGTTGCTTTATTTTATAAAACCACCCGGATGGAAACATGATGGGACCGGTGTGATCTCTGATGATCTTCGTAAAGAATGGAAAAGTAAGCAGTAGGCAGTTAGCAAAAATATTTTTTATGGAGAAAATTTCAAAATATAATTTTATTTATTTTTTTGCACCATCTAATATCTCCCATAAGTCATTTGGTGTTTCACTAAAATAATCATTAAATAAAAACACCATCAGTACTATATATGCTATCAAACCAAAAATAATGGCAATTTGCATTTTTGATGTTTTCTGAATATCTTGTCTTGATGTTACGTCACATATTTCACCAGGACAGTATTGCGCTTTTTCTTTATAAAACCAACCATATAACTTACATCCTATACAAATATTAAAAGCAGTTTCGAAAAATAAAAATATCAAGCAAATTAAGCAGATAATACCAGTTATCGGGCTAAATGAATTTACAATAACAATCAGCAAAAGCATTAATGAAGATAACGTGATTCCTATTGACCATGCAAACTTTTTTTGTGG
>Ga0209633_10003033_pt1 | contig 15698 bp, 14 predicted proteins | sample Cruoilmetagenom1_FD_187290 | JGI IMG/M metagenome (GOLD analysis project Ga0209633, IMG submission 187290) | Oil polluted marine microbial communities from Coal Oil Point, Santa Barbara, California, USA - Sample 1 (SPAdes) (version 2) | ecosystem: Environmental > Aquatic > Marine > Oil seeps ... | reverse complement strand
CCACTAGAAGCACTTCAAGCTGGTTGCATGGTTGAAGTTGTTGATATCGTTGACTTAGATGCTTTCATCGTAGATGCTGAAGGGAAACAAGATCTTATTGATACATTTGAATATCTTAAAGCTGGTAGCTATAAACACTATTGGGGATTTGATAATGGCTTGAAAAGTTTAGGAGTTGAAAATGGTTGTTGTAGTACACCAACACTAGCTGATCATCCAGAACTTGACTTCTGTCAACCAGACTATCCACAAAAGTAATAACACGCGGTTACCCTTTTTAGGGTAGCCATCTTCACACCACTACATACGTCGCACAATACATCCCAAACGCCACCCAATGAAGCCACATCAAAGCATAAGCTACCCATCGAATATTTTTCCTCATACATGTTGATACACGGCGAAACAGTAAAAAAAAGATTATCATGATAACAAGCGCTACAGGGAAATAAGGCACTGCTAAAAATGGGGTAATCAAAAAGTAGAAAAATCCAAAAACAGCCTTCTTGACACTACTATCATGATAGATAAAAAAATAACCTAACGACACTGTAAAAGATATCGCTAAGCCCAGTAAAAAATGTTTTAGATTATCGGATTTCAGTAACGCGTCCATTGGTAATAAACAGTGTTATTTGATCACCTGCTCTAAACTGGTTTGGGTTGTTAGCATCTATCGGTAAAACAGTTGTGATAGTTTTTCCACTCTCCAGCCTTACCGTGATACGCTGTGCATTTCTCACATCTGCATCTTCCCCAGCTACAGCACCTACCATCACACCACCCATTGTTGCTAAGTCTTGACCCGAGCCACTACCTATCTGGTTACCCAGCACACCACCAAGAATCATACCCATGATAGAAGTCATTTGCCCATCACCTTTGATACTAACACCTTCTACATTTTGTACCACACCTGCGTAAGACTCACTAATAGTGCCTGCTCGACTCGCATCCAATGCCTTGCTTGCACACCCAGAAGTAAACGTCAACATACCCAACACCAACATGGTTGAAATAACTATCTGTTTCATAATCTTCCTCCATTTTCTTTTATTATAGCACTTTCTTAAAGAGAAAAAGTTTAATATATTAAATATACTCTTAATAAAGTCGATTATAGTGACAGAATATTCCAAAAGGAACTACATGCCAAATACAGTAAATAATACGAAGGAAAAGGGTGATTCACGAAGAGTTTCACGCCTAGATCGTAGGAAATGACCAGTATTTACAAAACAAACAACAACTAGCGAGATTGGATAAATAATGATTAAACTATATGCTCTACTCATCAGTATCCTACTCATACAAACCACTCTATTAGCAAAAGAAAAGAAAAAAGAGACCTATCCTTCTTACAAAGCTGGTTTTCAGATTGTGACGGATGCGGCATGGTTTATGCATGAAAAGCAGACAACAGAAAATCAAGAGATCAGACGTGCAAGACTCTATCTGAAAGGCAAACTTCTTAAAAGCTTAGCGTATGAAGTTGAGTATAGCCTTACTGCTGGAGGGAAATGGAAAGATTTATACCTTATTTACAGTGCACTTCCTAATGATTTAGTACTTACATTGGGACACACAAAAGAGCCTTTTGGACTAGAAGCATTAACAAGTTCAAAATACAACACTTTTATGGAGAGAGCGCTACCTGACATGTTTATCTCAGATCGTAAACTGGGTCTATTACTAGAGTGGGAAGAACACCAAAAAAATGATTATGGTTATGGCGCATCTATCGGACTATTTGGTCCTTCTATCAATGACTTGGATGGTAAAGACGGTAAAGACGGTAAACACTCTCTTGCAGCAAGAGCTTATCACGCTACCTATCTTAACAAAAAATCATTTATCCATGTAGGTCTCTCGGGTGCCTACAATAATATAGGAGATCAAAAATTAAAACTCTCCACGCGGGCAGAATCCCACCAAGGAAGTAAAATCCTCAAATCTAAAATAGCTTATACAGACTACACTTTAAGATATGGGATAGAAGCAGTATATCAAAATGGACCATTCTCTTTGCAATCAGAATACCTCTATGACAGTATCACCACCATACAAGATGCTAGCTATAACTTTTCAGGATGGTATGCACAAGCAAGTTATTTTTTCACAGATGATGCAAGAAGATATAAACTAAAAGAGGGTGTATATGGCAGAATAAAGCCTGCACATCCTGTTGGGAAAGATGGTATCGGTGCTTGGGAAGGTGCGCTACGTATCAGTAATGTTAACTTAAACAACCATGATAAAACAGATGGCGAAGCATACGAATATACAGTAGGATTAAACTGGTACCTCATAGAAAATATGAGAGTGATGGCAAACTATATCACGACTGATTTAGGAGCAATTGAAACACCCCAAATCATCCAACTACGCTTGCAATATGATTTTTAATTAATGAAACTAATGTATAATAAAATCCAATGCATAAAAGGAAAAAAATGACTAAAAAAATAGTATTAACGACAGTTGCAACCCTACTTCTATTAAACGGTTGCGGCGATGAAAAAAGCACTGGTGAAAAAATGGCTGAATCTGTAGCAAAAATCAGAGGTGGCACACCAACAACCGATGCTGTAATCGATGAACCAATCAAACAAATATCTTCTGAAGAAGTAGTTGAAGAGGTGAGCAAAAAAGAGGTAGTGAAGGAAGAAGTAGTAACAGAAGAACCAAAAACATCACTAAAAGATCTTGCAGAGAAAGCAAAAGAAGAGATAAAAGATATTGCAGCACCTGCGATTGATGATGTTAAAGATGTGGCGTCTATCGCAACTGAAAGTGTTAAAGAGGTGGTAGCTGAGACAAAAGAGGCAGCTAGTTCTAAACTATCAGCGGCAACAGCAGCTATCACTGAAGCAGTTGCACCTGTTGTCAGCCAGGCTAAAGAAGGTATCAGTGAGCAAGTCTCAAAAGTAAAAGAGTTTATTTCACCAGAAGAAAATAGTTCAAAATAATCCTTATACCAAATCAAATAATAACTAACTACTTAAAATTCATTCTTTGGTATATAGTTTAGTATTTTTAGAGTGCAGTACTAACTGGTTAATTCAAGCTCTAAAAGTGCTAAAATATGTGCCAAAGAATGAACCCACAGGGAAGCTATAATGGGGCAACCTTTGAATCATAAAGATTTTTGAATTAACTAGTTAGTTCTGCAAACTTTATAAGCCAAATCTTACCCCATTATAACTTTTTTAAGTAGTTAGTTATTATTTGATTTGGTATTACATGTATCATGATAGATGTGTTATACTTCTATCATGATGAACATAACCGATAAATACTTCCAAAAACTCCCCGAAAAAGAGCAAAGCTTTTTAGATGAAATAACTACAAAGTACCGCCTTTCACAACAGGATAGAAAACAACTCATCGACATAGCCATCGATTTGGATATGTGGGATGAGAAAAACCTCAGCGAGATTTGGGCAAGTCACTTGGATGAAAAGTATGAAGGTAAAAAACTCAAACAGATTCTTATAGCCCATGCCACTGCTTACTACAACAGCTTACAAAACGAACCTAGTGATTATCAGCATAACCCAGCAAAAACAAAAACACCTCGCATAAAGTTTGTCACAGAGGAGAAAGAAAATCTCGGATTTGGGCTCTGTCCTGTCGCTTCTCCAAAAACACGTTGTTGCAACCTTCTCACACTTGACGCCGTTGAGAGTTGTGGATTTGACTGTTCTTACTGCTCTATTCAATCTTTTTACAATGAAGATAAAATCACTTTTGACAGTAGCCTTAAACAAAAACTAGAAGCGATAGAACTTGACCCAAATGAGTTTTATCATATCGGCACAGGACAAGCTAGTGATTCACTCATGTGGGGAAATCAAAATGGCGTTTTAGATGACCTCATCGCGTTTGCTACTAAATACCCAAATGTGATGTTAGAATTCAAAACAAAATCCGACAACATCTCCTATTTTTTAGATAAAAAACTCCCACCCAACCTACTTTTTACGTGGTCAATAAATCCTCAAACTATTATCGACAATGAAGAACACCTTACTGCCTCATTGGATAGACGATTAAACGCAGCTAAACGTTTAGCCGACCAAGGCTGCTTAGTTGGTTTTCACTTTCATCCAATGATATATTTTAAAGGATGGGAAGAGGAATATGGAGATATCTTTCAAAGGTTGGTAGATGATTTTAACCCTGATTCTGTAGCACTTTTATCTTTAGGTACACTCACTTTTATCAAACCCGTCATGAAGCAGATACGTCAAAGAGACTTCAAGTCAAAAATCCTCCAAATCCCTCTAGTAGAAGCCAGTGGAAAACTCTCCTATCCTCTAGAAACGAAGAGAAAGCTTTTCTCTTTTGCTTATCAAGCACTCAAATCGTGGCATGGAAAAGTCTTTTTCTATATGTGCATGGAAGACCATTCTCTATGGAAAGATGTATTTGGTTATGAGTACCCAACCAATGAAAGTTTAGAGATGGATATGAAGTTACACTACCTAGCAAAGATACAAGCAAAAGCCTCTTCTAGCTGATACTCATTAAAGACTTTTACACCCTCCTTTTCTAAAAGAGCCACCGTGACACCTTTACCCTTGATAAGGGTTTTAGAAAAGGTACCATCATAAATCATCTCATTACCACAGGATGGGCTTTTGGCTTTCATGATAGCTACTTTGATATCATATTCTCTTACTAAAGAGAGAGCGATATTTGCCCCTTTTTTAAAATAGTCTGTATTGTCTTTTCCTTCTTGATTTAGCACTTTATCACGGGTAATCTCTGAAGGTATACGCGGGGTAAAAAGCCCACCATCCACCTCAGGACAACACAGCACGATATCTAACTCTTTTAGCCTATCATGATAGATATGATTATTTCCACCATCGTAACGGACATTTTCACCCATCAAACACGCTGAAACTAAAACTTTCAAACTTATCTACACCCCTCTGTAGGCCATTTACCAGGAAGTTCTGTACAGATTCTTTTAACCACTTTATCCATATCTTCATAAGAAGGATTTTTACCCGGTTGATTCCAAATCAAAAACATAAACCCTTTGATACTTTCTTGCGTCTTTTTATCTGATTCTTTATAAAAGGCTATATTAGCATCCAGATTTCTCATATCATCATGATAACCTGCGATGATTTGCGAAATCCCATGATCAGCAAAGTGTTTAGCAGACTTTAAAAAATCTTTTTTTGTTTTATCTTCAAGCCCGGGTTCATGAGGGTTTGGGAACCAGTTAAATACAGTTGTCTCTTTAGGTAGATAGTCAATCGCTCCAACAGCGCCATCTTTCACACCCATGTAAGGGTCTTTGGCATTAAAGTTTGGATCAAACATATCACTCATCACATAAGTTTTCATAGAAGATTTTTCACCTTTAAGAAGATTTTCTACCATTCTTTTAGTACTGATGCCGATATAATCACCACCTGTAAATCCCCCTTGAGTATTTAGTTGTTTATACTCTTTGGCATAAAGCTTTTGGCACTTTTCATCCCAGCCCGCTTCACGCCACTCATCATCATTAAACGCTAACCCATCAACTTTGCCATTCATTGTAGATTTGATAGCTTGATATTGGTCTATCATGATAGTATGAAAAAGTTTCTCATCTGCACAAATATTTGCCGTTGTCTCATGGTCATAAAAACGAGACACATCAATACGTGGGTACCAAGTCAACAATAAAAATTTCTCACTTTTTATCGCATTAGATACAAGTATCAACACGTCATCTTCTAAAATATAATCTCTATCTAAACTATACATTTTTTTTCCATCAGGCGATGTTACCATAGGCATGGTATCTTTTCTTTTCACATGCATATTCTTGACATAACCCACCTCTTTAATCTCTAAGGAACTCACTGTCATATTATCCTGTTTAGGAAGATAAATCTTGATAGCAGCATTGAGATTTTTATGGTTTAAACTATTAAAATAGAGACTATACTCACCATTCATCTTATTGGGGTTTATAAATCTAAAAAACTTTTGTATACCAAAAATGACTTTACCATTTTCATCATGATGATCTTCATCAAGCACGCTAACCTTCAAGACATTTGATTTATAGTTGTTTGTTGAAGCATGTAACGTGAGTTTGTATTCTGTATTTGGTTTGATATTTTTAAAGTGATATAAACCATCAAATAGACTTGGAGATTTTACGCTCTCTCTTTTCGCATCTACAAACGCTTCATCTCCTTTTACCAAGTATTTCGTAATAGCTTTATTTGATTCGGAGAAGTCAAATTTTCCTTCTTGATAAAAAGGATTTCCGGGGTCACCATCTTTGACTACAAACGTGGGTACTTCAGTATTAAAATGCATCACTATAAGTCTTAGCCCCTGTGCATGCACCAATACTTCAATCTCGTTAAAACGTTTTTTTACTTTGTCTATAATGGCATTTTTATGAGAAAGTCTTGCATAAATATACTCCTGATTTAACACTAAAGCATTAAATCCAAGTTTTTTTGCTTTTACAATCACTTTTTTAAGCAATTCAAAATTTTCTTCAACATCTAATGCTCTATCAAAATAAACTATCCTCTCTTTAAATAGTTCATTATTTGAAGCCATAACTTTTGTTGGTAGAGAAAAAAGCATCAAAGATATAAACATAGCAGTAAGAATACTTTTATTTATCATGATATTATCCTTTATAATTGACAATAGTATAATACTTTAAGCTTTAATAGTTAATAAAATCTAACCAAGGCTATTATTTTCACTGTTACATTTGAGGGAAATAGAAATAATTTAGCAAGATATATCAAAAAAAATTATAATTTAAACAAATTTTATAGTTTCTTTGTGCTATACTATTCGAAGCAATTTTTCATTGCAGATAGTTATTTTCTATAGTTATATTTATTATAGTCATAGGTTTTAATTGTCTAAAATTTTAAAGGAGTTTATATGAAATTAGGCTTTCTCGTAGACCTCGACCTTTGTATGGGATGCAAAGCGTGTGAGGTTTCATGTAAGGTTGAAAACGAAGTACCTCTCAGCTCGTGGAGACTTCGTGTTAAGTATGTAGATCAAGGACTTTTCCCTGATACTTCAAGAACATTTACACCACTCAGATGTAACCACTGTGAAAGTGCACCTTGTGAGCGTATCTGCCCAGTTTCTGCACTCCACTACCTAGAAAATGGTATTGTTAATATCGATAAAGATAGATGTATCGGTTGTGCTGGTTGTATCATGGCCTGTCCTTATGGTGCTATCTACATGGATCCAGAAACAAATACTGCTGACAAGTGTACTTACTGCGCACATCGTATCGCATCAAGTATGATGCCAGCCTGTGTTGTTGCCTGTCCTGTTGAAGCAAATATCTTTGGAGATTTAGAAGATCCGATGAGTAATATCAGCAGATACATCAGCAGAGATAAAAAAGTACAAGTAAGAAAGCCTGAGAAGATGACTATACCTAAGCACTTCTATGTTGGTGGTGGTCAAGCACAGCTTAACCCACAAGCGTCACTTAGAGAAGAAGGTTATAGTTTATTTAACAATATCACTCACTTAAAACATATCGGAAAGGGGCACTAAATGGATCACTCACAAATCATTAACAATGCCGTAGTTACTATGGATGTAGCCCTTCCGGGTGTTGTTTGGGGTTGGATGATTACTTTGAACCTTTGGGCAAAAAGTATCGCAACGGGAACTGTCTTAGTTGGTGCATTTTTACTAGCACGACACAAAGACGAAGGTGGCGTAAACGGTATCCGTATGTTGATCCCTATCATTGCATTTATCTTTTTAAACATCTTTTTGCTCTTTACGCTTTTAGATTTACATCAACCATTTAGAATGATAAACATCTTTTTACATCCACATTGGACTTCAGCGATTACCGTTGGTGCATGGATAGCAACAGCTTTAACAGGTGTGATCGCATTTATGACATACCTTTCAATCATCAAAAAAGAGACGAAAGGGCTTTATGATACACTTTTAAAAGTAGCTGTCTTTTTAGCAATCCCTACAACGCTGTATACAGCCGTTATCATGGGTGAAGCAAGTGCAAGAGAGTTATGGGCAACCCCTGCTGAACTTATGCAAATGGCATTTGCAGCATTTCTTGCTGGTTCAGCTATCTTGGCATTCTTCTCTGGAAGATGGACAAAAGAAGCGCGAAGAGATTTAGCTATCATACTAAGTATTGCGGCATCACTATCGTTGATTATGTATATGGGAGAGTATTTCTTCTCATGGAAAGCAGCAGAAGTTGAAGCAACTATGGCATTTGTTCACTCAGGTGGTGAATGGAACACAATGTTCTGGGCTGGTCAAATCATAGGGTATATGATACCAATCGCTTTATCAATCATGGCAATTAGAAGTGGTAGTGAAGGCTTGTTAAAACTTGCCGCAATATGCGCGCTTATAGGTCTGTTTATCGCTAAACATGTTTGGCTTATCATTCCACAATTATTACCATTAAGTTAGGAGAGAGAATGTTTTTAGAAAGTAGAAGAAAATTTTTAAAAGGGACAGCTTATGGTGTCGCTGGAGCAAGTGTTGCTACTGGTGTATTTACCACAGTTATCGCTGAAGAGACAAAAGAGACATCAAAGTTTACATCAACTCCTGATAGATTAGATTTTTATCCACCTGTTGAAGAGTGGGATAGTTTTAAAGAGCTTGATGGTGATGACTGGAAAAGAGGTGGTATCGGAAGAAATGGTGTCCAATCAGAAGATAACCCAGACGGTATCAGGGTTAACGACTACACAATCGTACCAACAGCATGTTCAAACTGTGAAGCAGGTTGTGGTTTAACAGCATGGGTTGATAAAAAAACATTGACTGTTAGAAAATACATGGGTAACCCACTGCATACTGCATCTCGTGGTAGAAACTGTGCCAAAGGTTACGGTGCTATGTCTCAGATGTACGATCCAGATCGTATCCCTTTCCCACTAAAAAGAGCACCAGGTTCTAAAAGAGGTGAAGGTAAGTGGATAAGAATCACTTGGGAAACTGCACTACAAGAAATTGGTGCCCAAATCAACAAAACACTTAAAACAGGTGATGAAGCATCTAAAAAACAAATCATGTATCAAGTTGGTCGTCCAAATGAAAATGGTTTTGGTCATAGAATCCTTCATACACTTGGTACTGATGGATATAACTCTCATACAAATATCTGTTCAGCAGGTGCACGTGAGGGTTCAATCCAATGGGCAAATGATGACAGAAATTCACCTGATTGGGCTGGAGCAAAACTTATCTTTTTGCAATCATCACACGCAGCAGATGCAGGTCACTACTTCCAGCAATCAGCTGGTTTAATTGCTGATGCAAAGAAAAATGGTGCAAAGATGGTTGTTATCGATCCAAGACTATCAAACTCAGCAGGTATCGCTGACCTTTGGATAAGTCCTTGGCCAGGAACTGAAGCAGCACTTTATCTTCACATGGCAAACAGAATATTATCTGAAAGCGATGTTAATGGTCATGATTTAGTACACCATGAATTTATGAAAAACTGGGTGAACTGGGATAAAATGATGGCTGATGATGCTTACCTTGAAAAAATGGTAGGTTATGGCTATATCAAGTCTGTACCAACAGAAAAGACTTATGAAGCATTTATCGCGATGATAAAAGAAGTATATGCTCCATATACAAAAGAGTACACAGTAAAAGAGTGTCGTTTAGAAGGTCAAGAAGATAAACTTGATGAACTATTTGATATGTTTATCGACGCTGGACCTCGTGTTGCTACTTATCTTTGGAGAGCAGGAACTATCGGTCATAGAGGTGGCTGGATGAACACTAGAGCTGGTTTCTTAACGCTAGCACTTCGTGGTGCGATGGCTGGAGATAAAGGTGGGGTTTCTTGGCATCACTGGCATAAAATCTCTATTGGTAGAAAAGGTGATAAAGCCACAGTTGCTGGCAAGGCACCAGAAAAAGTTGATGTTTGGAATGAGCTTATGTGGCCACCTGAATATCCTCTTTCTACTTATGAGATGTCATTTATCCTCCCACACCTAATGGCAGATGATGAGTGGCGTAAAAAATGGAATGATAAAGGGCTAAATATTCCTGATAAAATTTCACTTTATATGCCAAGAATGTACAATCCAGTATGGATAAATCCAGATGGTTTCAGATGGATAGAAATGCTTAAAGATGAGAAAAAAGTTGAGATGAGTATGAACCTTTCTCCAACTTGGTCTGAAACAAACTGGTACTGTGACTACGTGCTTCCAACTGGACTTGCTGGTGAGAGACATGACCAACAGTCTGAACCATCAAAACCTGAAAAATGGACAGCATTTAGACAACCTGCTCTTCGTGTAGCACTAGAAAAAATGGGTTGGAAACCAAAAGATCCAACAAGAGCAACTTTAGAAGCGCATATGAAAGCAGGACTTGGAGAGATATGGGAAGAGAATGAGTTTTTCATGAACTTGCTTTATGGATACGCAGATCCAGATGGAAGCTTGGGCGTTAAAAAATACTGGGCTAGTAAAAATGACCCTAATCGTTCTGTTACGATCTCTGAATGGTATGATGCTGGATTTAGTCTTTTACCAAAATTAAAAGCTGCAGCAACACAAGCATATCCAAACAGCCAATTTCCATGTTATGAGTACATGAGAGATCACGGTGCTTGGACTGAAGCAACTGATGTATTAAGACCACAAGAGAAAGAACTTAAAGTTGATAAAGTTAAAAACACCATCACATCACATGGTCATACCTATGATGCAAATCATGTTACACAAGATGATTTTGGTGTTATGTGGGCAGAAAGCCATGGTAAGAAAAAGCCAATCGGTGTAGAAGTTGATGGCAAGTTTCACGAAGGTTTTGCAACACTGAGTAAAAAACTTGACTTCTACTGTGACTGGTTAGCAAATGACTGGAAATGGCCTGAATACGCGATACCTATATACCCAAGAAATGAGCAAGAGAGTGAAAAAATGGTTCACCTTGTCACACAAGTACACCATAAGTATATGAAAGCAGACAATGAGTTTGCCCTCAATACTATCTATAGACTTGTCTATAACATTCATACAAGATCGGTGAACTCAAAGCACTTGATGGAGATTTCACAAAATCATAATCCAGTGTGGATATATACCAAAGATGCTGAAAAACTTGGTGTCAAAAAAGGTGATCCTGTAAAAGTAAGAATTGTAGATACGCAAAGTGGTATCGAAAGTGGTTACTTTGTCGCTATGGCTGTACCTACTGAAGGTACAAGACCAGGTGTATTAGCTTGTTCACATCATGCTGGTCGTTGGAAGCTTAAAAATGCTGTAAATATTCCAGGATTCAAACATCCTCTAGGAGTTATGGGTCTTGGTTCTCCACTCTACTCTATCACTGATGATGGAAAAGTAGCGACAATGGAAGCTGTTGAGGGTATCAAAAGCAATCGTAAAGTATGGCAATTTGCTGAGTATAACAAAGATATCGACAATATCTGGTGGGATGGTTTAACAGGTGCGTGGCAAAATGCCGTAGCACCTTGTCACCCAGATCCAATCGCAGGTAACCATGCTTGGCACCAGAAAGTCATCATGGAACCTGCAGGTGAAGATGATAAGATAGGTGATATCTATGTAAATTATGAAAATAACTTAAAAGTATTTCAAGCGTGGAGAGATGACTTAACCCGTCCTCTAAATGAAGATGATACAATTCGTCGTCCAAAACATATCAAAAGACCTGCCGTACCACTTACGGATAAGGCATACTCAGTTTCGATTAAAAAATCGTAGCTGTTTTTTTGTGAGGAGCAACACTCCTCACAATCTTCAAAACAACATCCAAGGAACCCCATGCAAACAAGATTATTAGATTGTCAAAATAGAGAATTTCTTTATGCGCTGTATTCACGAATATTTATGCTAGAAGTTGATGAAACACTTTTAGAATTCGTCGCGTCTGAGAACATAAAAGAGTTCTTCCCAAATCTCTTTGAATGGGACAAGTACCAAACACTTCCTGCTCAAAAGTTAATAGCTGAACATCTCAATGTAGACTTTACAGATCTCTCCCTTCTACATCTTGTTCCTTATGAAACTTTTTATACACGTGATGACGCTATGATAGAAAGTGGTGGAGACAATGAAGCTTTACAATTTTATGATAGGTTTGAGTTTGTGGTAGAAAAAGATAAAGCACGTGTACTCTCGCCTGATCATATAGCTATAGAGTTGGAGTTTGTTCATAAACTGATAGAATCTGAGAAAAAAGCCCTAGAAAATGATGATATCGAAAATGCTGATAAATTTTTAGCCCTACAACGAGAATTCATAGAAAAGCACTTAATTCCTTGGGCACCAATTTATCTCATCAATGTCAAAAATGAAGCACAAACACCACTCTATCATGATAGCGCGATGATGGCACTAGATTTTTTACTTAGTGATTTTGAGTACCTAAAAGAGAGCAAACCAGCCTAAATGCCTAAACTCAACATAGAATTAGGCTCTTGTGTAAGAGTCGCTAGCAAAAGTTCTGAATGCACACTATGCGCAGATTCCTGTCCCATAAATGCTATCACCTACAATGAAAATATCCTCAATCTTGATGACAGCTGTATCGACTGTGGTGGTTGTATCGGTATCTGTCCTACAGAAGCTATTTCACTGAGTGATTTTAAGACATTAGACTTTATATTTGATTTTTTAAAAAGTGATGAACGACTCATATCTTGCAAGAAAAATATCCCTTGTTTGGCAGTATTAAGTGTTGAAAACCTAGTTTCGATGGCACTTTTAGGTGAAGATGAAACGGTTTTAGATTTAGGGCACTGTCAAACTTGCGATATTCGTGAACCACTATATGAAAATATTTTAAAAAATATCCAAGAGGCAAATTATTTTCTAAAAGAATTGGGAAGTGAGAAAAAAATAGCCAGTGAAGAGATAGCCTATACGAAAGAAGTTGTCGAAGAAACAGGCAATAGAAGAGACTTTCTAAAAATATTTAATATGAAAGGCGCGATTGAGAGCAAAGTAGCTTTTGAAAAAGAGTTAGAAAAAGAAGATCAACGCGGTACGCTAGACAACAGGACAACGAGAAAACTAAAAGAAAAAACTCTTCCAAATAAACGAAAACTTTTATATATGGCATTAAAGCGTGTTAAAGATAAGCCACACTTCACTGAAATCCATCATGATAGCCTTTCTTTCATCTCACAAAAAAGTATCGATAAGACATGTGATAATTGTTCATTTTGTTATCGTATCTGTCCTACTGGTGCGTTAAGTAGTGACCTTAGAGGAACCAAGATAGATTTTGATGCTTTAGCTTGTGTGAAATGTCGGCTTTGTCATGATGTATGTCAAACCGATTCTATTCATCTTGAATCTTTTGAAACAGCATCTATTTTTGAGCCAAAAGTAGATGAACTAATCCAGTTTTCTGTGAGAAAATGTGATGAATGTGGCATTCATTTTACCTATTTTGCAGATGAGACTTCATGTCGTAGATGCACTATCGAAGAAGAGGAGGCAAAAAACTTATGGGGTATCCAATAGAGATGATAGATAAAGAGACAGCCCTCTACTCACTCATCGGCGAAAGTGCCATAGAGAGTAAGAAAGATGCCCTCTTTAACGACTACTTTAAAGCAAGTGATGTGAACGCTAAAATGATGCCTTTAAATATTCGTATGGATGATATAGGCTTCTTTATATTTGGATTTAAAGATTCTCAGATAAAAGCAGGATATTTTCAGCAAGAGTATTGGGCAAGACTTTATGATATATTAGACGATATGAATGAAGAGGCCAAAGTATGTGGCATTGTAGATACCATTGATGTTATAGCTGGGAAAAATATTGCTTATCTTTCTCAAGGGAGAGCAGCTGAGAGTCTACTGAATACTAAAGGCAAAAAAGTTGGGATTTATGGCAATACTGCAAGTGTTAAAAGTATTCTTCATCACTTAAAAGCTAAAGAGATAGTTTTGTATGATGAGATAGTTGAAAATTGTGCTGAACTCATGCAGTATATCCCTGATGGAATTTCTGTGGATATAGAAAGAGTACAAGATGGCGCTATCATGATAGAGGATTGCGATATATTTATAGACTCTTTACAAGATAAAGATTTTACTTATCATGATAGTGTACAAGTGCTAGAACTAACCTATCATGATAACAAACATTTAAACTTTAATGATATAGAAAAAGAGATAGCAAAGATAAAAACTAAAGAATGGACAGAAAATGGATGATTTAAGAAAAGAATTTGAAGAGTTAATGCAAAAAGATGAAGAAGCCTGTGAGGGTGATAGTTGTGAAACAGAACAAGAGAAAGAAGAGTTTCCTGATTATGTCATAGAGCTATCAACAAAGATGTTAGTACCAGATAGATGTGGTATCTACTTTTCAAAAAAAGATATTAGAGAGATGGGCTTAGCATCGGAGCTAAGTATCTCACTCAAACAACGTATCAGGATGGTAACAGATTTACTCAAAAGTATCTTTACTTATGAAGACATGGTGAAGATATTTGGTATCATCAATATACTTATCGATAACCGAATCTCTACTTATGCTGAACTTAGTGAAACTTTTCCACATACTAAAGAATATTTTGATGTGCATACTAAAAAAGCACAAAAACTAAAAAAAGATTTAGTCAGAATTTTAGCTGATAACAGCGAGTAGTTATCTACTCTGTTATCATGATGGACTTCTTTTTTGCTAAACACATTGCAAAACCCTTCTCATAATAAGCTGCTTCATTAATAAAAAGAGCATGAAGAGGTTCTCCCTCATATGATATCGTTTTTCCTTCCAAAGTTAAAAAGAGAGGGCTTCCAGACCCAATAAGAGCATAATCCTTATCTTGTCTATCATGATGCACCATCGCTATGATATCTCCATCACTATTACGAGGATAATCTACCAAATTTTGATGGTCATATATCTCTATTTCTGAAGGAAGTGATATCATAATATCACTATTCACTTTTTCAAAAAAATCCAATATATGATATACCAACGCTTCCGTTTGCAAAAATATATCAGCCCGTAGCACTCCCTGAGGCACAGAACCAACTTCTATAGCAAACCCATGTGGTGCCATAGAATCCACAAAAGCACCTTCTTCATCGCCTTGCCAACGATATACTTGTAAAGATGGCTCTTGTTGACATAAATAAGCTATTACTTTCCAAGTTAGTTTACTATCATTACTCACAACGATAGATAGTCCCATATTTGCTGTAGTAGTGTGTAAATCAACAATAAAGTCTACATTAGTATTCTTACTTCCCTTTGGTCCCAAAAGCTTATTTAGATCCTTTGCCAACTTTGCTTCATGCCTATCAAGGGAATCATCAGAAAGGTCAATAGTATTAAAAGAACGATTTAAATCATGGTCAACATAACGACGACACATTTGGATAGATTTTTCATTAGTATGTAAAAAAAGTGTTTCAAAGTTAGAACGTTTTATAAGTTCAGGTTGGAGTTTCCATTTATTAATGAGATAGACACCCGTAAGTTCATTACCGTGCGTCCCACCAGTAATAGCTAATTTGTTTATCATGATAGTTATCCTAAGAGGTTTAAATATATTATAACAGAAAAATTGGCAGATAGATAATAATTTTATAATAAAAAGAAGGGTGAATTAAAAAATATAAAAGTAGGGATAAACAACGGAACTGGCAGCGACCTACATTCCCACAA
>Ga0209633_10003032_pt1 | contig 15699 bp, 14 predicted proteins | sample Cruoilmetagenom1_FD_187290 | JGI IMG/M metagenome (GOLD analysis project Ga0209633, IMG submission 187290) | Oil polluted marine microbial communities from Coal Oil Point, Santa Barbara, California, USA - Sample 1 (SPAdes) (version 2) | ecosystem: Environmental > Aquatic > Marine > Oil seeps ... | reverse complement strand
GCTATTACGGCAACGAAGCCGCGACCGCGGAGACGATTGAGCCCGACGGCTGGCTGCACAGCGGCGATCTCGCCCGCCAGGACGACGACGGCTACGTCTATATCGTCGACCGAAAGAAGGACATGATCATCACCGGCGGGTACAACGTCTACCCGTCCGAGATCGAGCGCGTCGTCGCCGGCCATCCTGCTGTCGCCATGGTCGGCGTCGGCAGCAAGCAGGACGAGACCAAGGGCGAGATCGCCAAGGCCTACGTCGTCCTCAAGCCTGGCGTGACGGTGAGCGATCAGGAGATCCACAGCTATTGCCGCGAGCACCTCGCCGCTTACAAGGTCCCCCGCGAGGTGCAGTTCGTCGACGACCTGCCCAAGACCTCGACCGGCAAGATCATGCGACGCGAGCTTAAGACGCTCGAACCCACGGACTAATCGTCTCCGCCCCCGCGCTCGCCTACGGTCCGTTGGACCGATCAACCGCTGCAAACAGTTCGCGCCAGCGATGGGCCTCGCTGCCGGCCTCTTGATAGCCGGTCAGCGCGTCGGCGGCCCGGCCCACCAGATCCTCCGCGCCCTGCCCGCGCGCGGCAAGATAGCCGGCCACCGTGCCGAGCGTCTCGGCGACGACGTCGAAGCCCGCCGTCATCACCGCCGTCGTCATTTGCACGCCGCGCGCGCCGGCCAGAAGAAAGCGCACGACGTCGAGGCCATCGCGCGCGCCAATTGTGGCAAGCAGCGGAAAGTCGGGACCGACCGCGCGGCGGGCCAACGCCAGCCAGCGGCAGGTGAGCGGCAATGCCCAGGCGCCGCCGATCGCACCGAACGTGCCCAGTATCGGGGCTTGGCTGTCCACATCGGGCACGAGGGCCATGAAGCGCCCCATCAGCGTCACTGCATCCGCGCCGCCCTCGCGCGCCGCGACAACCAGGCCGGCCACATCGTCGCTCTGCCCTGTGAGCTTGACCCAAAGGGGTACGGTGACCGCCGCCCGCATTTGTTCCGTCATGGTGCGGACGCGCTCGGTATCGCGCGCATGGGTGATCGCGCCCGCCGCCGCTTCGCCGGCATGGGGCGCGCCAATGTTGAGCTCGATCACACGCGGGATCGGTGCGGCGACCGCCAGGGCGCTCACCGCGCGCGGCATGAAGGTGATCGCCATCGGCCGCTCTGCCGGTCCATTGAAAGACCTCAAGGCCGAGATCGGCTGCACGGTGTGCCCGCTTGATATTGGCGACATGGCCGCGGTCATGGACACGTTGTCGGGCATCGAGGCCGACGTCGTGGTCAACAATGCCGGGACCATGACCCAGTCGGCGCCCTTCGCCGAGCTCGATCTTCTCGAGCTTCAGCAATCTGTCGATGTTAACCTCAAGGGGACCCTTGCGGTCACGCGCGCCCTGCTCCCGGGCATGATCGAGCGCCGGCGCGGGCATCTCTTTTTCATCACCTCGATGATCGGTCCCAATGCGGCGCCCAGCGCCTCGGTTTATGCCGCGACCAAGGCCGGGGTGCGGGCTTTCGCCTCCTGCCTGCGTCTGGAGCTTGCCGGCAAACGGGTTCGGGTGACCGAGATCGCGCCCGGCCGGGTTCACACGCAATTCTTCAGCCCTGCATTCAACGGCGACATGGAAGCCGTTGAGAAAACGTTGTTTACGGAATACGCGGCGCTCGAGCCCGAGGAAGTGGCAACAGCCCTGGCCGGCGCGCTCGACCTGCCCGAACACGCCGATCGACCGGATCGAGATCACCTCGACCGACCAGGCGTTGGGCGGCATGACATACGCTAAGAAGGCGTCGTAGGCGCCAAGAAGGCGTCGTAGGGCGCGAACAGAGCATTCTCGGGCCGGCGCGCCATTATCCGATCAGGGCGATCGGCTGCGGGATAAAAGACACCGGCTCATTCGGGGAGGATCGAATGGCGGCGGCGAACAACAAGGTCATCATCTCGTGTGCGGTGACCGGCGGTATCCACACGCCCACCATGTCGGACGCTTTGCCGATCACCCCGACGGAGATCGCCCAGCAATCGATCGATGCCGCCGAGGCGGGTGCGGCCATCATTCACCTGCATGCGCGCGACCCGGAAACCGGCGCGCCCTCCCCCGATCCTGACGTCTTCATGCAGTTTCTGCCGCGCATCAAGCAGGCGAGCGATGCCGTGGTCAATATCACTACCGGCGGCGGCCTCAACATGACGCTGAGGAGCGGCTGGCGGCGCCGCTCAAGGCCAAGCCGGAGATGTGCTCGCTCAACATGGGCTCGATCGACTTTGCCATTTTTCAGATGGCCGACAAGCACACGAGTTGGAAGCACGATTGGGAAGAACCCTATCTGCGGAACACCGACGACTACATTTTCCGCAACACATTCCGCGACATCGAACGCATCCTGAAAGAGCTCGGCGAGGGCTGCGGCACCCGGTTCGAGCACGAATGCTACGATATCGGCCATCTCTACAATTTGGCGCATTTCGCCGACAAGGGCGCCGTCAAGCCGCCCTTCTTCATCCAGTCGATCTTCGGCATCCTCGGCGGGATCGGCACCGACATGGAGAATGTGCTGTTCATGAAGCAGACCGCCGACCGGCTTTTCGGCAACGACTACGTCTGGTCGGTGCTGAGCGCCGGGCGCAACCAGATGCCGATCGCAACGCAAGCCGCGATGATGGGCGGCAATGTCCGCGTCGGCCTCGAGGACAGCCTCTTTATCGGCCGCGGCAAGCTCGCCCAGAGCAATGCCGAGCAAGTCGCCAAGATCCGCCGCATCATCGAAGAGCTCGGCATGGAGATTGCCACGCCGCAGGAAGCGCGCGATCTCCTGACCCTCAAGGGCGGCGACGACGTCGCCTTCTAGATCAAGATCGTCTCAGATCGCAACGATCTGAGACGTGAATCTTGATCTCATTCATATATTTTGAGCACGGCCACGCATCACACTTCGTCAACGTGACACGATCGTGCTCTAGGCCTGGTCAGCCGCCTACTCGGCCGGAGTCGCCTCGCCCTCGCTTCGCACCAGCGCCGACATCACCGTCCGCCGCGGCACGCCGCCAACGAGGGCGCCGCTTGCGTTTAGCACCGCGACGGGGACGTCGCTGTCTATCGCCAGCGTCAACATGTCCTCGATCACGGTTTCGCTGTCGACCGACTGAACCGGATCGAGCTGATCGCGATCGGCGATCTTGCCCGAGAGGTCGCGGCCGTTCTCGGTCATCTTCGAAGTCACCGCCCCCACCGGTTTGCCTTTTTCCAGCACGTAGCAGGTATCGCTTTCGGCCGCCTTCAGTTTGGCAACCGCATCGCCATAGGTGGCGGTCGGCATGTCGACAGTCGGATACTCGCTGGCGATGCTGCCGACGGTGACCACCCGACCGCGGTTCACGTCCTTCACGAAGCGGCTGACGTAGTCGTCGGCCGGCGCGATCAGGATCTCCTCCGGCGTGCCGACCTGACGCAGCTCGCCATCCTTCAGGATCGCGATGTGATCGCCGATGCGCAGCGCCTCGTCGAGATCGTGGGTGATGAAGACGATGGTGCGGCTGAGTTCCTTTTGGATCTGGATGAGCTGATCCTGCATGTCGTTGCGGATCAGCGGATCGAGCGCGCTGAAAGCCTCGTCCATTAACAGCACGTCGGCATCGGTCGCCAGCGCGCGGGCCAGCCCAACGCGTTGCTGCATGCCGCCGGAAAGCTGGCTTGGATACTGGTTCTCGAAGCCTTTCAAGCCGACAAGCTCGACCTGCGTCTGTGCCTGCTCGAACGCTTCCGACTTCGACGCACCTCGAAAACGCAGGACCTTGGCGATGTTCTCCAGGACCGTCTTGTGCGGCAGCAGCCCTTGCTGCGTTGCATCGCGGATCTGCAGCCCGCTCATCACGTTCTCGATCACGGTCTTGTGCGGCAGCAGCGCGAAGCGCTGGAAGACCATGCTCATTTTGTAACGCCGAAGATGGCGCAGCTCTTCGGGATTGAGCTTCAGCACATCCTCGCCGTCGACCAGGATGCGTCCGTCGGTCGGCTCGATCAGCCGGTTGATGTGACGGATCAACGTTGATTTGCCGGAACCCGAAAGCCCCATGACGACGAAGATCTCGCCCGACTGGATCTCAAGGCTGACATCGCGGATGCCGATCGTGTGACCGGTTTCCTCCAGAATATCGGTCTTGCTTGCGCCGTCCTTCACGCGATCCAGCACACTCAGCGGTTCGGGACCGAATATCTTGTAGACATTCTCGATCGAGATCATGGTTTGTTGCTCGGCCATGATCCTAGTGCCCCAGATGGAGGTGCTGTTGCATCCGCTTGCCATAGGCCTGCGCTATGCGGTCGAAGATGATGGCCAGGAACACGATGGCGAGGCCGGCCAGGAGCCCGCGGCTGATCTCAAGCCGCTGAATGCCCTGGAGCACCTGATAGCCGAGCCCGCCGGCACCGATCATCGAGGCAATCACGACCATGGAGAGCGCCATCATCGTGGTCTGGTTTATGCCGGCCATGATCGTCGGCATGGCGAGCGGGATCTGCACCCCCATCAGCAACTGCCGTTTGGTCGAGCCGAAGGCGGTGAAGGCCTCGACCACCTCGCGGTCGACCTGGCGAATGCCGAGATTGGTCAGGCGTATGACCGGCGGCACTGCGAAGACGATGGTCGCCAGAAGTGCGGGGATCTTGCCCGGGCCGAACAGCATGACGAAGGGGATCAGGTACACGAAGATCGGCATCGTCTGCATGATGTCGAGCACCGGCAGGGTGATCTTCTCGACCCGGTCGGAGCGCGACATCCAGATGCCGAGCGGAATGCCGATGATCACCGCGAGCAACGTCGCGGTCAGCATCAGCGCGATTGTCTTCATGCCCGGTTCCCACAATCCGAAGAAACCGAGCAGAAATGTCATGGCGCCGAGACCGAGCGCGATCTTCCAACTTCGCGTCGCCGCAAAGCCCGCGCCCGCGATGATGGCGACCACCACATACCAGGGCAGCCAGAGCAGGAAATTCTCGATCGCGGTCAGCAGGTGAACCACTGGCAGGAAAATCTGCTCCAGGGTCTCGCCCCAATGCTCAACGATCCAGTTGAACGACTCGTCGATCGAAATGCGGACGCTCCGCATGTCGATCATTTCAGGAAACTGCTCAGCCATCTCGTCGCCCCCTCCCCCATAACGCCGATATGGTAGAACGTCGATAAGGCCGGCACAGCGTCGCCACGAGGTGTGCCGACGAACGACCCGACCCTCAGCGTCATTTTAAGACATCAACAGTACAGCATATCGGCGAATTGCGGGCGCCCCACGTGACGCCCGCCATCCGAATGCCATCCGATCGCCTAAGCGAACCGGATTATTTCAGGCTTGCCTTGACGCGCGCCGCGACGTCGGCCGGAACCCACTTGCTCCAGACGGCCTCGTGATTCTTGAAGAAGTGCATGGCAACCTCTTCGGCGCTTGCCTTCTTTCCATCGCCCCAGGCCAGTTCCTGGTTGATAACGTCATTTGGCACCTGGAGCTTGGCCAGGAACGCCGCCACGTTGGGTGCCTTTTTCTTCAAGGCGATCACCGCGGCAACACCGACTTCGCCCGGCTTCCAGCCGGTGACCTGCGGGTTGGCGCAGTTCTTGTCGGTCAGGCAGGTGAATTTCTTGGCCTCGTATGCCGGCATGCCCAGGCGCACCAGCTTGTAACGGCCGATCACCGCGGTCGGCCCCCAGTAGTAAGCCAGGACCGCTTGCTTGCGCGTCACGCGGCGGGCAATCGAGGCTTTCAGGTTCGCGCCCGAGCCCGGTGAGAAGAGCGCGTAGTTGGCCTTTTTCAGCTCAAGGGCCTTGTAGAGATTGTTGGTGATGATCTCGCAACCCCAACCCGGAGGACAGCCATAGAGCCGGCCCTTGCCGCCGCTCTGCGCTTCGGCGAACAGCGCGGCATATTTCGGGTTTTTGAGATCGTTGATGCTCTTCAGGCCGGGATTGGCCTTGGCGACGTAGTCGGGGATCCACCAGCCTTCCTTGCCGCCGCTTCCGAACACCTCGCCGGCCTTGTAGACATTGCCCTTCTTCTTGATCTTGTCCCAGATCGACGCGGCGGTGCTGATCCAAAGCTCAGGCGCGATATGCGGCCGGTTCTTGGTCAACATGCTGGTCGCGGTCGGAACCGTGTCGCCCGGCACTAGCTTAGCCTTGCAGCCATAGCCCGCGGTCAGGATCCGATGGGTGACCTGGGCCAGTACGTTGGCAGACAGCCAGGTCATGTTGGCGATCGTGATCTCGTCGCTGGTCCCGCACTTGGTTTCCGCCAGGCCCGGTCGCGGGCTGGCGATCGCCAAGGTGACCGCCGCCGCCGCGACAGTCAATTTCAATACACGCATTACTTGCCTCCCAGTTGGTTTGCTCTTTTGAATCCGAGCGCCCGGACTATCAAGCGTTCGACACGGCCCGCCCATGGGCGCCGCCGCAATTCCGATGTACGCACGCGTGGCATTCCTGCTTCTTGTTGGACCCGCCGGGCAACCCATTCAGCCCGCAGATCGCGACCGGGCTGGACGGCAGACATGCAACGACGAGCCTGTGAAGCCACCGCCGGTCCAACTCAGAACCAAATCCACTATCAAACAGTGATTCGGTTGGCCCAGACCGTTTCGGTCTGCGCCGAGGGCGACAGACTCATGTCAATGCGCGACAGCATTTGACGCTCGTCACTCTCTTTCCGGCCGAACCCGGCAGATAGAGGCTCGCCCACTCGACTAATTTAATCAAACCGAAATATTTGCTTCGCATTTCAATATTTCTGAAATACCCAGGTGGCGGCCGCCCCGCAAGCGCTAGGCCGGGATCGATCATTCCGCGGCGTCGCTGCTTTGCCCCCAGCCGCGCTCGGCGACTATCGCCAATAGCGCCGCGATGAACGCATCGACGGCGGGGGACATTGCAGTGTTCGCCCGCGTCACCACATGCAGCGGCCGCATTTCGGTCACACCTTCGATCGGCAAAAAACGCAACCGATCGCTCCCGGCGGGTATCGAAAGCTGCGGCAGGATTGTAATCCCAACTCCTTCGGCGACCAGGGCGATCAACGACGTGGTATTGCGGACCATCAGCGTCGATCGTTCAAGGACCCCTCTCAAGGCAGGCGCCGTGATGAATCTGCAAATGCCGTTCGCCATGAATGGGTGCCCGTCGAGATCGGACCAGGTGATTGGGCGGTCCAGCGCAACCAAGGCATGATCGGCCCGGCAGACGACTCCCATTGGATCGGACATGAGGGGGATGATGTTGGGACCGATCTTTGCCTTTGGAACGCTGGCGATGCCGACCTCGACCCGGCCTTGCTCGACGGCCTGCACGACCGCCTGCGAATCCATGTCACGGACGTCGAGCTCAATGCCGGGGAAGCTGGCCAGGAAGCCTTTGATGACGCCGGGCAGCATCAAGGTCGCGAATGATGGCACGCAGGCCACGAACACCTGGCCGATCTCATTGCGCGCATAGCTTTCGATCGATCCGACGGTCTGGCCGAAATGCTCGACTTCCTGCCGCGCCTTTTCCAGGACGTAGGCGCCGAGCGCGGTCAATTTCGACTTGCGATCGCCTTCGAAGAGAGGGCGTCCGAGATGATCTTCGAGCTGTTTGAGCGTCATCGAAATTGCCGACGGCGTGCGGCCCAAACTATCGCCGGCCTCGATAATATTGCCGGCCTCCGCGACGGCGACGAAGGTCCGCAATGCGGCAACGCTAATCACCATGGCATGGTCGTTTCATAATATTTGAAGTGCCGTGAAGTTAATTCAATTTGTAATGAACAACAAGGCGGCTCACTCTTGCCCAGAAGTTAGATGATGCGGGGCCGCACGCGCACCGAGGGACCCATGCCAGATGGATCAACAGTCTAGCCACGGCAGCAAACCGCCAGTGGTTATCGACGGGCTGCAATATTGCAACTGGTCCGAGGCGATATTCGCCCAGCTTAACGCTGGCGGCGTCCACGCGATCCACGTCACCGTCGCGTATCACGAAAACTTCCGCCAGACGGTCATGAACCTGATCGCCTGGAATGAGCGATTTCAGCAGTTCCGCGAGTTCATCTTGCCCGGCCGGCAAGCCGACGATGTGCGCAAGGCCCAGGCAGGTGGCCGCACGGCCGTCTTCTTCGGTCTGCAGAGCTGCTCACCGATCGAGGCGGATCTCGGGCTGATCGAGATCCTGCACAGCCTCGGCATTCGCTTCATGCAGCTTTCCTACAATCATGCCGGACCTCTGGCGACCGGTTGGATCGAAGAGGAAGACGACCAGGGGATCACCGATCCCGGGCGCGCGGCGATTGCCGAGATGAACCGCGTTGGTCTCGTCATCGACATGTCCCATTCCGCCGAACGGTCGACCCTGGAGGCGATCGATCTGTCGAGCCGCCCAGTCGCCATCTCGCACGCCAATCCACGCAGCTGGTGTGCGACCGGACGCAACAAATCCGACGCCGTACTGAAAGCGCTGGCGGCACGCGGAGGCATACTCGGCTTCAGTCTTTATCCGCGTCATCTCGAGGGTGGCTCCCAGTGCGCGTTGGAGGAATTCTGTGCGATGGCGGCCCGGACGGCCGACCTCATTGGCGCCGAACATCTGGGGATCGGGTCCGATCTTTGCCAGGACCAGCCCGATGCGGTCGTGCGCTGGATGCGGACGGGCATCTGGGATCAATCGGACGATGCCGGCGCAGCCACCATGGGAACCGCCCCTGAGCCGATACGTTTCCCCGATCAGCCGTCATGGTTCCGCTCCAATCTCGACATGCCGGGCCTCGCCAATGGTCTTCGCGCGACGGGCTTCTCCCGGGATGAAGTCTCTGGGATAATGGGCATGAATTGGCTGCGGTTTTTCAGCTCCTCGTTCGAGCCTGCCGCAGCCAAAACCATTGCCCGCGAACCGGCCCCCGCGACATCCGATCCGCACAGGGCCGCTTAGCCAGGCTTAATGTTCGATGATCGAGGCCATGCGCATGGCGAACGAGCCGCAAGTTCCCCCCCATGCGCTGCTGCGCCCACCCTCGACCGTCATGCGGCTGGCTCGTTTGGGAGCGTTTCACCAGACCAGGCTGAGCTTCATGCGCGCGCTCTTGCGTCGGCTCAAATCCGAGCACTGGGAGTTCGAGCGGCCACGTTGGGACATCTCAAGTGACGGCGTCGGCACCGCGGTCTACCGGGCGCGCGGACCGGAGCGCAGCTATTCATTGGTCTGTTTCGCCCATGACCTCGACCCCGCGCTCAGGACCGACCGGGTCATCGCGGAAGCCTGGGACGCCACCTTTGCGCTCTACGACGGGACGCCCAATGTCGGCGAGCTTGCTCGGCTGAAGGCGAACGTGCCGCTGCAGGAGGCCGGGCGCTTTCGCGCATCGGAGCTGATCCTGTCGCGGGCGAACCGCAGCGTTCGACTGTTCGAGCATGTCGCCGCGTCGCTGGCGGCCGGTCGCCAACCCGATCCGGAAAAACTGCGCTCTGTTGGCTATCTGATGCGCACCACGGCGGTCTACGGCAACGGCAAGTTCGGCATCGCCGACCGCGACCGCACCGCAGATCGGCCCGAATTCGCGGGACCCTTTCAGGCGGAGATGTTGACCGTCTGGCTGATCCGCGCCTTCACGGTCGATATCGCCGAGCATCTGGCGGCCGCGCGCGCGCCGACGACGGCGGTACGTCTCGACCCGGCCATGCGCCGGACATTGGGGGTCGGCAACGCCACCGGGCTCGGTCTTGGTCCGTTTATCGCCAATCACCCGGCTCTCTTCGACCGTTGGATCTCGGCGCGCGAAACCGCCCTCGCGCGCGTGCGGGCGCTCGAAGCGGCGACACCCAAAACCATCGCCGCATTTCGCGACACGCTTTCGCGCGCACGCGCGCTCGTGGCGAGCTGGCGGGTCGACGACGCCAGACAGACCGCCCGCATCAAGGAGTTGGACGCCGATCTGAAGGCCTTGTCGATCCGCGTCGAGGACGGCGCCCTCGATCGATCCGCGCCGTGGGACGCGCTCTACGATTGGGGCGAAGACACGCTGTCGCTGGAAGGCCAGGAAATGTTGGTGGGTCTGCTGATTGAGCCGCACGGGGCGCTCGTCGACGACCTTGCCGATGCGATGGCTATCGACGAGGCGGCGCAATTCCGCATCGATGCGACGCAATCGGTTGCGGCGCTGATCGAAACGATCCAGGACATCTTCGGTTGGGCCCTGACAATCGATTTCGAAGCGCCGGCCACGCAGGCCCGCTTCTGGTATGTCTCCGAAGAGAAGCTCGAGCCGCGGCTCGGCGAACGCATGACCGAGCCCGGCAGTGCGTTGGAACAGCCGTTGACCACGGCTCGCGATGTCGCCGAACTCCACGCGGTCCTCAAGGACCAAGACCCCGTGGCCACGCTGGCGGAATTCCTTCTCGGCCATCCCGAGTACCGCCGGACGGTCAGGCGGGTGCAGATCGCCATGCGCCATCCCTATTCGGAAATACACGACAACCTCTTGGCCGCCGACATGGTTCCGCTCGATCTGCTCCGCTGCAAGCTGTCGTTTTTCGGCGCGACCCGGTTCGATCCCAAATCCGACCGCTGGCTGCGCATCAACATGTACCAGTACGCGCCTTTCCCCGACGAACTCGCAACGGACGAAATTGAGGACTGGGCCTTTCCTCCCCTGCGGCAACCGGTGACGGTATGACCTACTCGCTGAATGAGATCGAGACCATGTCCGCCAAGGCGGCGCGCGGCGCCGGTCTACCCTGGGGCATGGCCGAGGAAGCCGGAAAGGCGGCACGCTGGTTGGCCGCCCACAGGCAGCCTGCCCTCGACGCCTTGGCCGGGTTGCTCGACCTGATCGACCGGCGGTCTTATGGCGACCTCGCCCCGGTGCGCGAAAACCAGCGTTGGGTCGGCCGGGAAGGTCTGTTATGCGCGATGACGGCGGGCATCACTTTGTGCGATCGCGCCGAGGCGCTGGCGGCGGGCGAACGCTTCGCAACCGGGCGGATCGCCTTTCCGGTGCTGTCGTTGCCGTTCATCGCATCGGCGCAGCGCGCGACCGGGATCGCGTTCGGCGTCAAATGGCCCGGCGTGGCCATCTGCATCGATGCGGCCGGCCTGCATATTTCACCCGGCACCGACGTGCGCGCGGTCGCGGCCGATGAGCTGGTCTGCGAAGCGCGATCGGTCGAGCTGAACGGCGATGTGATCCGCGGCGAGACCAACGGCACCGAGCTCGATCCCGCGCTGTGGGCGCGGCTCGGCGACTTCGCACAGCGCACCTATGTGCCCGCAAGCGACCGGTCTCGCCAACAAGGCGCCGGCGCCGGGCTCGACGACAATGACTGAACTGGACCCGCGCTCATGACCAGCGCAAAGAACATGACGATCGACGAGATCGAGGCGGTGGCCTTGAAGGCGCTGCTCGCGGCGGGCGCGACCGAAGCCAACGCGGCGCCCCTCGCCCGCGCCGTCGCCGCGGCCGAACGCGACGGCATCGCCAGCCATGGTCTTGCCTATGTGCCAACCTATTGCCAGCACGTCCAATGCGGCAAGGTCGACGGCCAGGCGAAGCCGTCGCTCGACCGGCCGAAACCCGCGAGCTACGTCGTGGACGCGAAAACCGGCTTTGCCCATCCGGCTATTGCCTTGGGTTTCACGGCGCTTATCGAAACGGCGCGCGAACAAGGCCTTGCCGGCCTGGCGGTGCGCAATTCCTACAATTGCGGCGTGCTCGGCTACCACACCGAGCAGATCGCCGCGGCGGGCCTGCTCGGCATCGGCTTCACCAACGCGCCGGCCTCGATCGCGCCTGTCAACGGACGCACACCGGTGGTCGGCACAAATCCACTCTCGCTCGCCGTGCCAGATGGTGCGGGCGGCGCGGCAATCCTGATCGACCAGAGCGCCAGTGTCGTTGCAAAGAGCGAAATCATGAAGCACGCTCGCGAGGAGCGGCCGATCCCGGAAGGCTGGGCGCTCGATCCCGACGGCCACCCGACCACCGACCCGGCGCTGGCCCTCAAGGGCTCAATGGCGCCGACCGGAGGCTACAAGGGCGTCGGCGTCGCGCTTATAGTTGAGACAATGGCGGCAGCGCTTGCCGGCGCCACGCTCGGCATCCATGCCAGCCCGTTTTCAGGCACCGAGGGCGGCCCGCCCAAGACCGGGCAGTTCTTTTTCGCCATCGAAACGGGCGCCTTTTCCGGCGGCGCCTTCGACCACCGGATCGCCGATCTTGTCGCGGCGATCACCGACCAGCCCGGCGTCCATCTCCAGGGCCAGGGCCGCAAGGCCGCGCGCAAGAAGGCCGACCGCGACGGTGTCTTGGTGGCGGCGAAAACGCTGGCGGCGATCGAGGCGGTTCTCTGAGCTCAGAAATCCTTGCAGAGACGCAGCGCGTCGTAGATCGCCGCGTGGATATTGCGCGATGACACCGCGTCGCCGATGCGATAAAGGCGATAGGCGCCGGCGGGATTGACCGCGCTTTGCTGGGGCCAGCCCGCGATCAACGCGTCATAGTCGACCGCGCCCCGGTTGGCCGCGCCGTCCTTCAAGGCGAAATAGAGATCGTCGAGCGGCAACGTTCCGTGCTCGACCACGAGCTGGTCGACCATCCGGTCCTCGACCTGCTCGGTGTAGTCGCTACCGAGGCGAACGCTCAGGCGGTTGCCGTCCCGCCGGGCGGATAGAACGCGGCGGTTGATCGTGACGGTCACGCCGTGCTCCTGAAAGCAGCGCGCGTATGGCACATGGTTAAGCCCGCCGATTTCGGGGGCGAAGAAACGCTCGGGCGAGACCAGCTCAAGTTTGCTGCCGGCCTCGGCGATGAGTTCGGCGGCCTGCAAGCCCGGATGCCCGCCGTTGTCGTCGTAGAGCAGGACCTCGCCCGCCGGCTTGGCGTCGCCCGACAGGATATCCCAGCTCGTTACCGCGAGGTCTTCGCCGGCGGCAAGAAACGTCGTGTTGGGCAGGCCGCCTGTGGCGACCACGACGATGTCCGGGCTCTCGCCAAGCACGTCTTCGGGCTCGGCCCAGACGTTGAAGCGCATCTCTACGCCGGCATCCACACAGCGTTCCGCCCGCCAGTCCGCAATGCCGATCAACTCGCGCCGGCGCGCCATACGCGCGGCAAGGCGAACCTGGCCGCCGGGTTGGTCGGCCGCTTCAAAGAGCACCACGTCGTGACCGCGCTCGGCGGCGACCCGGGCGGCTTCGAGACCCGCCGGGCCCGCCCCCACCACGACCACCTTGCGCGGCGCGCCGCGCGTCTTTGTGATGACATGCGGCATGGTCGCTTCGCGGCCGGTCGCCGGGTTGTGGATGCATAGGGCTTCGTGGCCCTCATAGATCCGGTCGAGGCAATAAGTCGCGCCGACGCAGGGGCGGATCTCGTCCTCGCGGCCTTCGGCGACCTTGCGCGCAATATGCGGGTCGGCGATGTGGGCGCGGGTCATGCCGACCATGTCGAGCTTGCCCTCGGCGATCGCATGCCGGGCGGTGGCGACATCGTTGATGCGCGCGGCGTGGAAGATTGCGGCCTTGGTTTCGGCCCGCACCTCGCCGGCGAAATCGAGATGCGGGGCTGCGGGCATGCCCTGGATCGGGATCACCTTGGCGAGGGCGGCGTCGTTGTCGATATGGCCGCGGATGATGTTGAGGAAATCCACCTGTCCAGTGGCGACCAGCCGCCGGGCGATCTCCACTCCCTCCGCGCGGCTCAATCCCGCCTGCCAGTCCTCATCAGCAACCAAGCGGATGCCGAGGATAAATTCCGGGCCGATGCGGCCGCGGATGGCGTCGAGCACGCGGAACGTGAAGCGCAGGCGGTTGTCGAGCGAGCCGCCGTATTCGTCCTCGCGCCGGTTGGTCGCGGGCGACCAGAACTGGTCCATCAGATGGCCGTAGGCCTCAAGCTCGATGCCGTCGAGCCCCGCCGCCTGCACGCGTTCGGCCGCGTCGGCGTAGTCGGCAACGATGCGGTCGATGTCCCAGTCCTCGGCCTCCTTGGGGAAGGCGCGGTGCGCCGGCTCGCGGATTGGCGAGGGCGCCAGTACCGGCAGCCAGTCGGCCTGGTTCCAACTCGTCCGCCGCCCCAGATGGGTGATCTGGATCATCACCGCCGCGCCGTGCTCGTGGCAGGCCTCGGTGAGCCGCGCAAGGTGCGGGACGATCTCGTCCTTATAGGCGTGGAGATTGCCGAAAGCCGGCGGCGAGTCGCTCGAGACAACGGCCGAGCCCGCCGTCATGGTGAGCGCGATGCCGCCCTTGGCCTTCTCCGCATGATAGAGCCGGTAGCGTTCGGTCGGCATGCCGTTCTCGGAATAGAACGGCTCATGCGCCGTCGACATGATCCGGTTGCGCAAGCTCAGATGCTTGAGGGCGTAGGGCTGGAGCAGCGGGTCGCGCGAGGCCATCGGGCCCACCTCAGTTGAGCGGCAGGCGGGTATAGCGGTCCGGGCTCTGCGGGTGATGGAAATGGCTCATCGGCCCGTTATCCATGAAATGCCCGTGCCAACGCGTCATCGCCTTGGGGTCAAGCTTCACGCCCAGTCCTGGACCTTCCGGGACCCGCACGGTGTTGTTGGTCTGGCGGAACGGCCCGTCCTCGATGACGTCGCCGATCTGCCAGCGGAACAGCGACTGCGCCGGCTCGGTGATCCAGTGCGTCGCCGCCGTCAGGTGCAGATAGGCCGCGGTCATGATCCCGAGGTCGTTCGAATAGCACCAATACCCCTTGCCCATCGCCTCGCAGGCGGCGACGAATTTGAGCGTCGCGGAGATGCCGCCGAGCGCAGCGAAATTGCAGACGAAGGTGTCCGGCACGCCGAGCGCCACGGCGCGACGCAGATCGGGCACATGGGAGGAGAAGGGAATGATCGTGTGCCGCCGCAGCTCGGCCATTTCCTCGAAGGTCGCGACCGGATCCTCATAGTTGCGGATGTTGTACGGCTCGATCTCGCGCATTATCCAGCGCGCGCTGGTCAGCGACCATTGCATGTTCGAGTCGAGCCGGATCATGTCGTCGGGCCCCAGCGCCTCGCGCAGCATCCGCACGGTGCGGATCTCAAGCTCCGGATCTCCCAGGATCAGCTTGCCCTCGAAGAAGGTCGAGCCATGCTCCTCGCGCATCATCAGGCAATACTCGACGATGGCCTCGGGCGACATCTCGCCGCCCGCCCCTTCGTGCTCGGGCCGAAAGGAGAAGTACTCGGTAAAGGGAATGTCCTTGCGCACCGCCCCGCCGAGCAACTTGTAGAGCGGCATGTTGAGCGCCTTGCCCTTGATGTCCCAGAGTGCCAGCTCGACTGCGCCGAAGGCGACCTGCGAGGCGTTCTCGCCGGTGTTCGCGGTGATCTGATAAGCGGGCACGCAGCGCGCCTGGCAATCAGCAAGATCGAGGGGGTCGGCGCCAACGAGCGCCGGTGCGATCTCGCGCTCGATCACCTCGCCAAAATGCCACCACGGCGCCTCGCCAAGACCGACGATACCCGCATCGGTCTCGACCTCCACGATAGATTTCGACGCGCCGGGGTAGAGGCCGGCCGACCACCAGAATGGCGCATCGAAGGGGACGTTCACATGCGTCACGCGGATGTTGGTGATCTTCATGGGCCCCCTCCCCCCGTCAGTGCCACGCGTCCGGCATCGCTTCCTTCTTCTTCGCAACGAACGCCTTCAGCGCCTCGTCGATCGCCGGATCGAGCGGCGGTGG
>Ga0209633_10003031_pt1 | contig 15699 bp, 15 predicted proteins | sample Cruoilmetagenom1_FD_187290 | JGI IMG/M metagenome (GOLD analysis project Ga0209633, IMG submission 187290) | Oil polluted marine microbial communities from Coal Oil Point, Santa Barbara, California, USA - Sample 1 (SPAdes) (version 2) | ecosystem: Environmental > Aquatic > Marine > Oil seeps ... | reverse complement strand
TGCAACTTTCTTCATCAGGGAAGCTCGTAAGGAAATCTATCAAATTCATTTTTTATTCTCCAGAATATTTGAAATAACTCATTAGGTAAATATACGGATAATCATATAATTTAATTATGTCTCCCTATTTATTTAGGTTAACATATGAAAAATAAAATAAAGACAAGATTTGATAAGTTAGAATTAGATAGAAAAAATCTTTTTTCAAAACTTGAAAAAGTTAACGAAGATGTTCTAAACCTTAAACCTCAAGAAAACAAATGGTCTATTATTCAAGTTATTCATCATTTGTATAAATCCGAACAACTTTCAATTGTTTATATAAAACGAAAACTAAGAGATACACAAAACATAAATAAATCTGGTCTTGTTTCGATCGCAAGATCACTATTGTTGGAGTGGGCACTAAGATTTCCAACAAAATTTAAGGCTCCAAATAATGTTTCAGATGTTTCTGACATTGCAGAGCTGGAACTTTATAGTACAAAATGGACTAGAATAAGAAATGATCTTATTGAAATAATAGAAAATACTGATATAGAAATACTTAAAAGTGATATCTTCAAGCATCCTTCTGTCGGTGAAATGAATATGGTTCATGCATTAAAATTTATGCAAGCTCATTTCGATAACCACAAAAAACAGATTGATAACATTTTACAAATAAAGAATAATTTGGTATAATATATAACAGTTGGAAATTATTTTTCAATCAATGAGACAAAAACAGATTTTCTAAATTAAAAGAAGGAACAAGAATGAAAAAAGTAAAATTTCTCTCTATTCTATTTTTATTTATGATGGCATTTAGTTTTAATACTTTTGCTCAACACGATGACATTACAGGACTATGGAAAACAGTTGATGATGAAACCAATAAACCAAAGTCTATAGTAAAAATATATTTACAAGATGGAAAGTTATATGGTGATATAGTAAAACTTTTTAGAAAAAAAGGAGAAGATCCAGACCCAATATGTGATAAATGTGATGAAGATGATTCAAGAAAAGATCAAAAAATTATTGGGATGACAATCATTAACGATATGGAATATCAAGAAGATGATAATGAATGGGAAGATGGTGAAATTCTTGATCCCAAAAAAGGGAAAGTCTATGATTGTAAACTCTGGGTTGAAGATGGGAAACTTCAAGTTCGCGGTTATGTTTTATTTTTCCACAGAACTCAAGAATGGTTAAGATATGATGGTGAAATTTAATTTAATATTATGCTAAACCAATCTTTAATAAAATTATTTGAGCGAGATTTAGAAAAGTTAAAATCTGAAATTTTACTTTTTAATGATGAATCTAATCTTTGGGTTACTGCAGGTGATGTTACAAATTCTCCAGGGAATTTATGTTTGCACATCTGCGGAAATCTTAAACATTTTATAGGTCACATACTTGGTGGTACTGATTATGTTAGAGAAAGAGCAAACGAGTTTTCTCTCAAAAATATTCCGCTAAAAAACCTGATCAAAAATTGTGATGAAACACTTTCCGTTGTTAAATCGACCTTAGAAAATCTTGGTGAAAAAGAATTTCAAAATATTTATCCTATAAATGTTTTTAAAGAAGAAATGACAACAGAGTTTTTTCTAATTCATTTAACAACTCATTTAAGCTATCATCTCGGACAAATCAATTATCATAGACGACTGCTATTTTCAGAACAATGAAATTAAGTAAAATTTTCATCTACCCAATCAAATCACTTGGTGGTATTAGTGTTCAATCAGCAAATGTTGAAGAACGAGGATTGCAGTATGATCGTCGTTGGATGTTGATTGACGAAGACAACCAATTTATCACACAAAGAACCCATCCACAAATGTCTTTACTTAATGTTGAAATTTCAAAAGAAGGGCTTGAAGTTTCTCACAAAATTGAATCAATTGAAAATTTAGACATTCCTTTTGATAATAATGACTCAGCAGTAAATGTGACGGTTTGGGATGATAACTGTTTGGCTCAAACAACTTCAAAAGAAATTGATGACTGGTTCTCTGAAGCTTTGGAAGTAAATTGTAAGCTAGTCTATATGCCAGATACTACAGAAAGGATTGTTGACCCAAGATATGTTTCAGACAAAAAGATTGTTGGTTTTGCTGATGGTTACCCGTTTCTGATCATTGGTCAATCTTCTTTAGATTTACTTAATTCTAAATTAGATGATCCAGTTCCTATGAATAGATTTCGCCCAAACTTTGTTTTTACAGGTGGAGAACCTCACGATGAAGATAATTGGAATCAATTTAATATTGGCTCAACAATTTTTAATGCCGTTAAGCCTTGTTCAAGATGTTTGCTTACAACTGTAAATCAAGATACTGGAATAAAAGGGAAAGAACCTCTCTCCACACTTTCAAAATATAGATCTGTAAATAACAAAGTATTGTTTGGTCAAAATTTAGTTTGTACCCAGAAAAACAGAATAAACATTGGCGATAAAATTGAAGTTTTGAATTATATTGAAAAAACCCTTTAAGATTCTCCAGCAAATTGCTGATAAATTAAAACACCCACACCTTTTAAATCCGTTGCTAACTATCAACTAAATTACAAATACTTGTTTTTAAAATGTCTATATTCAATTAAAACTAATAGGAAAATTATCAAGATTTATTAAAGTGGAAAACAACGCATTTATATATATTCCAGACATAAGTGGATTCACTAAATTTGTAACTGAGACAGAGGTAAGTCATAGCGAGCACATAATATCGGAGTTGATTGGTGTTATATTAAATTCTAACACACTAAAATTTAAGGTCTCCGAAGTTGAAGGCGATGCTGTTTTATTTTACAAAATTGGTTCTCCTCCATCCTTAGAAGAAATTTATCAACAATCCAAAGAAATGTTTTTAAATTTTCATTCTCACCTTAAGCAAATTGAATTTAATTCCATATGTCAATGTGGAGCATGTAAAACAGCTTCAAACTTAACTCTAAAATTTATTGGGCATCTTGGTAGTTTCAAAGAAGTTGCTATTCAATCATTTACAAAATTAATTGGTAGCGATGTAATACTTGCACATCGTTTACTGAAAAACAATGTGCCCAGCAACGAATACTTGTTGGTAACAGATAATTATCTTCAATCACAAAAGGAAGAAAAAATATCAATTGATGATAAACTTACTTTTGAAACGAATGTAGAACACTTTGAAAATTTTGGTGAGGTTTCAACAAAGTTTATAAATTTTTCATCTTTATTAAAATCCATTCCCAAAACCTCTGATGTAAATAACTTTAATAATCATAATGGTAAACCAGACTATTCAATTTTTATTGAAGCGCCAATACTTTTTGTTCATGAAAAATTAATTGATATAAATGCCAAGCTGGAATGGGCGCATGGAATTAAGGGCGTTAAAGCAGATGACAAAATCAATAGAATTAACTCAGCACACATCTGTACATTTGATAAAAACGAAATTAGTTTTATTACAACAGAAAGTAAAGCAACCAAGGATGTAATTTATTTTTCGGAAAGAGCAACTATTAAACCTAATATATCAATCGATAACAATTATAAACTTGTTGACAAAAACGGGGCAACAGAACTATCAGTTTCCTTCAAGCCGGTAAAATCAAATTATGATAACATGAATTGGTTTCAAAAGATATTAAATATTTTAAAAATAAAAATTATCTTAATTGTTATACGTAGAAGCTCAAAGAAAACTCTTCAAGCATTTAAAAATTATTGTGAAGAAAAACATTAATAAATAAAACTCGTCTTTATTAAACCTTTACTTTTCCAGCTTGGATTTGGAACTTCTCTTTAGCTGACAAAAATATACAAAATTGATTAAGTTGGTTAAATGAAAAATATTCTAATATTTGGTTTATTGATACTCTTATTAATTTCGTGTAATAATACTAAACTTACTCCTAATGAAAAAAAAGATAATTTGAAATCAAATAAATCTACTATCGTAAAACTTCCACATGCTTTGGATGAAATTTCTGGTCTTTCAACTACAAGTGATGGAAGACTTTTTTGTCATGATGATGAAAGAGGAATTATTTATCATATTGATAGTGAGACTGGAAAAATTATTAAAAGGTTTCAAGTTGGTAAAATTGGGCTTGATCTAGATTTTGAAGGTATGGCAATTGCTGGTGAAAAGTTTTTCCTTATTTCAAGTAATGGAAGATTATATGAGTTTGAAGAAGGAAAAGATTTAGAGAAAGTAACTTTTAAGGAATATAACTTGGGCTTTAGCATGAATTTTGAGTTTGAAGGTTTGTGCTATAATTCACAAACCAACTCACTTTTAATGGCAAGCAAAAAACATCCAGGTAAAATACATAAAGGTAATAGAGCTATATATTCTTTTTCACTAGAAAATCACAAACTAAATAATTCACCTCTATTTTTAATTCCATTAAAAGAACTATCGAAAAAATTCGACATTAAAGATTTTTATCCTTCTGGAATTATAATACATCCAAGTAGTGGTGATTATTATATAATATCATCAAAAGGCCGACCTTCACTTGTAAGAATTTCAAAAAGTGGAGAATTATTGAATGCCTATAAACTGGATAAAAAAACTTTTGCACAGCCGGAAGGAATTGTGTTTTTATCTAACTCAACATTGCTAATAAGTAACGAGGCAAAAGCAAAACGCGCAACGCTTGTAAAATTAAATTTATCTGAGTTATGAAACTGTTTAAAGTTTGTTTGTCATCCCCAATAATTTTTGTAAAATTTTTTATGAAAGAATGTTAGAAGTGATGATCCTAAAAAATCCTAAAATAAAATTGAGTTTAGTTCTCGTACTTTTAGCAGTTTACTTTTCTCCCAACTCTTTAATAGCTCAAAACGAGTATGACAAAGAATTTATTATAATTACACCCGGATCTGAATATGAAGCGGGAGCTTTACATAGCTTCATGTTTGGAAAACATTGGCGCGATATTTGGACTACGCCCATAAAAGTTGAAATCTTAAATCTTGAAAAATTTGCCGGAGGTCTTTCACCAATTAAACGCGGAGGAGGTTTTCAAACAAAATCTCTACGGTTAAAAGGAAACGATGGACACATTTGGAAATTTCGATCAATGGAAAAAGATCCTTCAAAAGTTTTACCGGAAAATTTGAGAAAAACATTTATTGCAGATGTTTTTCAAGACCAAATAAGCTCGGCACATCCAATGGCGGCAATGGTTGTAGCTCCAATATTAGAAGCTGTTGAAATTCTACAATCCCAACCTTATTTAGTCTATATGCCTAATGATGAAAGACTTGGAGAATTTCAAAATGAATTTGGTGGAATGTTGGGAATGATGGAAATTCATCCTGATGTTGACGAAAAAGAAAAAATCCATTTTGAAGAAGCGGAAGACATAAAAGGAACGTTGAAATTATTTAATAGACTGTTAGATAAACGAAGTGAGAAAATTGATTCCAAAGAGTATTTAAAGGCAAGATTAGTTGATATATTTCTTGGTGATTGGGATAGACATACTGACCAATGGAAATGGGCTTTATATAATGAAGATGGAGAAAAACTTTGGCAGCCAATTCCTCGCGACCGAGATCAAGCATTTGCAAAGTGGGACGGATTTGGTCCATCTTTGGCAGAATATTTTGTTCCTCAGTTTGTTCATTTTGATGAGACATTCCCAAATGTTAATAATATTACTTGGAGCGGAAGGTTTATTGATCGTCGACATTTAACTGAAATAAGCAAATTGGAGTGGGACTCAACAACTACGTATATTCAAAATAAATTAACTGATAAAGTAATTCAGAAAGCTGTTAGTCATTTACCTACTGAAAATTATTCCTTTGCCGCCGATGAACTAATCACAAAAATGAAATCTAGAAGAAATTTATTAAAAGATATTTCAAATGATTATTATGAATTAATAAATGATGTTGTAGATATACATTGCAGTAATAAAGATGATTTGGTTGAGGTAACAAGATTGAATAATCAGCAAACCGAAGTGAAAGTTACAAAGAGAAAAAAGAAGAATGTTGAAGTTTTGTATGATAAAATATTTGACAACAATATTACAAATGAAATTAGAATTTATTTAAATGATGGTGATGATAAAGCCATTGTAAATGGAGAAGTTGAAACAAGTCCACTAGTAAGAATTATTGGCGGAGAAGGAAAAGATAAATTTATAGATAATTCAATTGTGAGTGGATATTTTTTAAATGTTATTCCAATTCCAGATGCGGAAAATATAACAGAGTTTTATGATAGTGGTAAAAAGACAAAAATCACAAATGGGTCTGGAACATATTTTAATGATGAAAAAATAGCTAAAGCTAAAACCGATTCTGCTAAGTTTGAACCATTACAAAAAGATAGAGGAAGTGAACTTTGGAACTTTCCTCTACTAAACTTAAACTCAGACGATGGATTTGTAATTGGTGGCCAATCAATTTATTATAAGTACAACTTTAGAGATATTCCATTTGATTACAAAATTTCATTAACTGCAAAATACGCAACTGCACCAAACGATTATAACTTACATCTTGATACTTATTTTAATTCCATTATTAAAAGCACAACACTAAATGTTCAAGTTCAAAAGACTGGTTTATTTTTTACAAAATTTCATGGATACGGTAATGAGACAACATACAGTAAAAATCTAGATGAAGAAGATTTTTATATGGTGGAACAAGAGTTGTTTGTTATAAGTCCAACCATGTTTTATAATGGGTTAAAAGACATAAAAGTTGGATTAGGAGTTTCGTATGAATTCTCAGAAGTTGACTTAGAAAAAGTTTTGAGAATATTAGATTATAATAATGAAAATAACTTCGAAGAGGATGTAAAATTATTTGGCGGCCATTTGTCTCTTGAAGTTGACACACGCGATAACATTAATAATTCGAATAAAGGAGTTTATTTAAATCTTAAGGGTTCGTTTTATCCTAAATTTTTTGATTTAAATAATAATTTTTACAGTCTTAAATTTGATGCACGAACTTATTTTCGATTTGACACTATAACAGAAAACATACTTGCATTAAGAGTTGGTGGCGGCAAAAATTGGAAAAACTATCCTCTTTCAAAATTAGTTTTTCTCGGAGGAGAAAATAATTTAAGAGGATATAGTAGAGAAAGGTTTTCAGGAGATGCGGCAGTTTTTGCTCAAGCAGAAATTAGAACATATTTATTTCCAATTAAATTCGGTTTACCTGGGAAATTTGGTTTTCATTTTTTTGCAGAAACTGGTAGAGTTTTTGTATCTAATGAGAATTCAGAAAAATGGCATTCATCATTTGGTGGTGGTGTTTGGATGTCCTTTATAGACAGAATGTTAAACCTATCCATGGATCTGGCTGCTTCGAAAGAAATGAATAATTTTTATTTAAGATTTAGTATGCCATTTTGATTTCCTCCCTCGACTCCGCTCGGGATGACATTTGATTGTAATCAAGAATAGTCATACTGAGCGGATTCTAAATATGACGTATCATCATCTTTAGATCATTCAATAATTCCATTTAAGTGAGATGTCTCCGGATTTAGAAAAATAAAAACTGCAAATAAAATAATTGAAATAATAAAACCGTACATAAAAATGCTGTAGCAAATCCTCAAGTATTTGTATTTCCGACCAAGAACTTGTCCAAGAAAATAAAAATCTTTAATCATGCTTCCATACAAGTAATCTTTATCGTTCATCATTTCTTGCATGCCCCAAGAGAAATCTTTTAGATTCATATTAAAGAAATTGCCAAAAAATAAAAGATTAGCTTTTTTCATTTCTATATCATCTTTAGAAAATTTTCCAGAAGTAACAGATGGACGTGTAACAAGTATGGCAAAAATTAATGTTGTTAGGCTTACAATAGTTAATGTCAAGGTTGGAATAACAAGGTATGGGTTTGTATCTAATTTTCTTGCAAGTATAGTCGCAATAGCTCCCAAGAGTAATGTGTTAACACTTATCATGATGTTTGCTTTGCTATCTGCCATAGAACTAAAGCTAATGTGAGTTCGCATAACGTTTCTAAACATAGTTTCAATTCCACGGTCTGCTTTTTTCTCATTATCTTTTTTCACCTTAAATTTTTCTTTTTCAAATGCAAGTTTTTCTACTTTTTGATTTCCTTCTGTAAGTTTTTCAATTTCTTTCTTATGATTTTTTATCAACTTAATAAGATTTTTATTTTTTTGATCATTATAATTTTCTTTTGCAAAATTTGTAAAAAACTTTTGTGTTGAAAGAAACTCAATATTCTTATTAATCCATTCAAGATCAGTTAGTTTTTTCTTTTGTCTATTTTCAATTTCTAATCTTAAAAAATCACTTTTTTTAGAAAACTTCTTTTTCCCAAGATGCTGAATATCTGCATCACAAAGAATTTTATCTAAAATATTCTTGGGTTGATGAGGAATTTTTGTGGCTACTATAGATTGTGCAACTTTGTCAATGTTATCAGAAGCATAATTATGTTCTTTGAGAAAATCTTTAGCTAGTCTAGAACTTATTTCTTCATGTCCTTTACATGTCTGGGTGTAACCAAGATCATGAAACCATGCTGCTATAGTAACAATTTCTTTTTCAATATCTGTTGTTTTTTCTGCATCGCTAATCAACTTAACGCTTTTAACAACTGATTTTGTATGGGAAAGATTATGATAAACATTTTCAGCAGGCGACTTCTCATTGAAAAGAGTTGAAACATATTCTTCTACTTTTATTAAAATTTCACTTTCCAAGTCTTGCCTCTCAACAATTATTTATTATTATTGTACTCTTAAATATACAACGTTTATTTGAAGATTATACTTCAATTGAATTATTCAAATTTTAGGGGATTTCATAAATCAAAAATTAAGCAATAAATTATAATTTATTGAACTGACCTTGTGTAACATTCTTTACAGTCTTAATTTTTTTAATCTCATAATAACAAATGCATATTTTAGCATGATACATGAAAAAAATCTTATTGTAAATAAAACGGCTAGATACTATACGCTTAGTGAGTTAACTGAAAAAACAAAAACTGTTTGGATTGTTTTTCATGGTTACGGTCAGCTTGCCAAAGACTTCCTTGCCGAGTTTAATATTTTAGAAAATGACTCTAATTTTGTTATTGCACCTGAAGCACTAAATAAATTTTACTTACGCGGGTTTACTGGAAAAATAGGTGCAGCTTGGATGACGAAAGATGATAGAGAAAATGAAATTAATGATTATGTACAAATGACTAATAAAATATTTGAATCAGTTAAAGAGAGTGTTCAGTTGGACAAATTAAAAACAAATGTTCTTGGATTTTCTCAAGGATCGCAGACAGCTGTAAGATGGCTTGACAAATATAGACACAAGATAAATAAGCTAATATTATGGGGAGGTTCATTTCCACGTGATTGCGATTATAAAAATGATTATTGGTCAAGTATAAAATCCCAAATTGTTATTGGGAATAGTGATAAATTTATTTCTGATGAAATGTTAGAAAAAGAGAAATTGTATTTGAAGTCACAAAATATTCAACATAGTATTATTAACTTTGATGGTGGTCATGAACTTGACAACAAAACATTGATAAAAATATCAAACACATTTTTACCTTGATCAAGAAAATAATAATTTTACAAACTATAAATAAGGAGCAAAATTATGTCTGACAATTATTTTAAGAAGTACCCAAATAAAGACGGTTTTTTTAATGAATATGGTGGAGCATTTCTTCCTCCGTTTCTTGAAGAAGAAATGAAAAAAATTAATGATGCATATTTTTCCATTAGTAAATCACATAAGTTTATATCTGAACTTCGTAGTATTAGAAAGCATTATCAGGGTAGGCCTACACCAGTTTATTTTTGTAATCGTTTATCAGAAAAATATGGTGGAAGAATTTATATGAAACGTGAAGACTTAAACCATACAGGAGCACATAAACTGAACCACTGTATGGGAGAGGCTTTACTTGCAAAGCATTTAGGGAAAAAGAAATTAATTGCAGAAACTGGAGCCGGTCAGCATGGCGTTGCTTTAGCAACAGCTGCAGCTTATTTTGGATTAGAATGCGAGATACATATGGGTGAAGTTGATATGGTAAAAGAACACCCAAATGTGGTTCGTATGGAAATATTAGGAGCGAAAGTAATTCCTGTTTCAAAGGGTTTAAAAACTTTAAAAGAAGCCGTTGATTCTGCATTTGATGCCTACGTGAAAGATCCAATTAATGCATTATATTGTATTGGCTCTGTGGTTGGACCACATCCTTTTCCAATGATGGTTCGCGATTTTCAGCGTGTAGTTGGTATTGAAGCGAGAGAACAGTTTCAAGAAATGACTGGAGAATTACCCGATAAGGTTGTTGCATGTGTTGGTGGTGGAAGTAATGCTATAGGAATTTTTTCATCTTTTCTGGATGATGCGGAATGTGAATTATATGGAGTAGAACCTGGAGGAAGATCCTTAGATGATGGTGAACATGCTGCTACTATGACGCTTGGAAAACCAGGCGTTATACATGGGTTTAAGTGTTATTTATTACAAGATGACAAGGGTGAGCCAAGTGCTGTTTATTCTGTGGCTAGTGGTTTAGATTATCCTGGAGTTGGACCAGAACATAGTATGCTTAAAGATTTAAAGAAGGTTAAGTACGAAACAATTAATGATAAAGAAGCTATAGATGCATTTTATGAGTTAAGTCGTTTAGAAGGAATAATTCCAGCTTTAGAAAGTGCACACGCAGTAGCCTATGCTATTAAATTAGCTCAATCAAATCCTAAAACTTCAATATTAGTAAATTTAAGTGGAAGAGGAGACAAAGATCTTGATTTTGTAGTAGATGAATATGGGCTGCCAGAAAATAATAAATAACCATTTTTTATTATTAGATACACCCAAAATATAATCGTCTTAAAAATACTTTTTCTATATTTGCATTTAAAGGAGTTGACTTGTTTCAACTCCTTTTTAATATAATCGATAATATTGTTAACATTTATAAATTTTCAGATGACATATATAAAATTCATACTTTTAATTACAACCTTTGCACTGCTATTATTTTTACAATCATGTGAAACTGCGGAAGCCAAAAAAAAACATATTAAACCTCTAGATGTTAAAAAAATTGAAAAGAAAATTGTTAGCAAAAAATATATTAAGAAAGCTAAAGAGCTGGACAAATTTTTCAATAGAAGACAAAAAGTAGCTGGATTTAGTGGTGCCGTTTTATTTGCCGATCATGGGAAAATTGTTTACAAGCACGCTTTTGGTTATGCTAATCATAAACTGAAAACTGAACTATCTACGAACACTAAATTTCAGATTGCATCCGTTTCAAAACCGTTTACTTCCTTCGCAATATTATTGCTAAAACAAAGAGGTAAACTTGCTTTAGAAGATAGCGTTCAAAAATACTTTCCTAAATTTCCTTACAAGGGAGTTACAATAAAATTGCTTCTAATTCATAAATCTGGAATTCCAGAATATAATTATTTTGCTGACAAATATTGGGTTGATAGAAAAACAACAATTACAAACGATGATGTTCTTGACCTTATGGCTGAAAATGAAATTTCAAGATATTATTTGCCAGATAGGAAATACAATTATATCAACACTAACTATGCTGTCTTAGCTTCAATAGTTGAAAAAGTTTCAGGAAAAACTTTTGAAGAATTTATGAAGAAAGATGTTTTTGAGCCTTTAGGAATGAAGAATACTTTTATTTATAGAAAAGGAAACAAAATTACTGTTGATAATATTGCGAATGGTTACCGATCTAGACGAAGGAAAGTTTCGGATAATTATCAAAACGGAGTTGTTGGTGATAAAGGAGTTTATACAACGGTAGAAGATTTGTTAAAGTTTGATCAAGCATTATATAGTGGAAAAGTTGTTTCAAAAAAGAATATGGAAGTTGCTTTCACTCCAGCTCACAAAAGACTACATGTTCATGACAATTATGGCTTAGGTTGGAGAATAAACGGAAAAGATCCAAAAAATAAAATTGTATATCATTCAGGTTGGTGGAAAGGATTTAGATCTTACTTTATAAGACAATTAGGAACGAAAAAAACAATAATTGTACTAAGCAATGTTGCTAACCGTTCTATCTTTGGAACTAATGAATTGATAAAATTGTTTTGACTATTTAACAACCTTTATTTCGATAATTCTGTTACAATACTAACGTAAAAATATTTGCTTGATAATTGTAATTATTTTTACGTTTTGTTCGTTACGATAAAAACGGAAAAATTATGACCCAAATTTTAGTTGTTGAGAAAAGAATTAATATGGCTTGCTAAAGTTTTATTTGATAAATAAATGGTTTACGAGACGAAGAGAATTATCAAGTTGTTGATTCGTTTCTTTCGAAAAGATTATGTAAGGAATTAAAATTTGAAGAAATAATGAGTTTTCTTTTAATAAAACTATTTTTACATAAACTTAAGGACACCTACATTTGAAAGACGAATTAATAAAGCTTGTGAACTAACACCAAATGCACGAGCTAAATTTACGATTTGATTATCATCATCAAAATCAATATTTCTATTTTCTATTTCATATAGTATCGATTCTTCTGGCATTAAAAGTTCCGCTGCAAATTTATTTGCCTGTTTTTCTACTCTTAAGCTTCCATCACTTGATTTTGAATCACGAAAAAGAATATACTTGCGATCTAAAAACAAATCGCCAGAATGACCAAGCACATAGTGCCCTATTTCATGAGCTATAGTAAATCGACGGCGTACGAGTGGGTGGTCTTCATTTACAACAATTGTTGGTTTTTTACCTTTTTTATATAAAAAACCAGAAATATTGTCCTCCAAATATTCTTCTTTTATCTTTAGACCAAGAGTTTCTGCAACCCTTTTTACAGGAACTTTTGTGCCTTTAAAATTTATATCCAAAAGAAGCTTGTTTACAATACTTTTTATATTACTCATTTAGTTTTACCTAATACTTGATATTGCCTTATTAACGCTTTCCATTGACAAGTTATTACTTGATTTTATAATTTCAATTGTTTCATTTTCATTTATATCAGGAAGTAATTCCGAAATATGAATATTCAAAAAACTCGCAATCTCATAAAGAGTATGTAGTAAAACACGTTGATAGCCTTGTTCGATATTTACAATAGAGGTACGTGACATTTTTATAGATTTAGAAAGTTTTTCTTGAGTTACATAAGGATTCTTTCTTTCTCTCGCCCTTTTTATATTCAGACCAATTTTTTTATAAATATTTTCAATGGATGGATTATTCATATGAGAATATACTAATATCACCAAACTAAGTCAAGCACACTAACAGTATGTGGTACTTGTCAAGACATAATGTTGGTAACACTTGATTAATAAAAACAATTTGTTTATTTTTCTATGAGGACAAAGAGATTAATGATTAGTTATGGAGTGTTTGTATTATGAAAAAAATATTAACTATTGATGGTGGTGGAATTAAGGGTGTATTTACTCTTGCTTTTTTAGCTAGTATTGAACAAAAATTAAAACAACCCATAAATAAATATTTTGATTTAATTGTTGGTACTTCAACAGGGGGTATTATTGCTTTAGGTCTTGGTAAAGGATTCTCAGCAACTGAACTTCTTGAATTTTATATAGAATTAGGTGAAAAAGTTTTTGGAGGAAATAGATTTTTAAGATGGATAAAACATTGGGGTTTAGCAAAATATAATAATGAAGTACTAACTAAAAGTCTTTACAAAAAATTTGGGAACTCAAGATTAGGTGAATCTAAAGTTCGATTAGTAATTCCAAGTCAAGCATTAGAAACTGGTGATGTGTATTTATATAAGACTGCTCACAACAAAAGGTTTAAGGAAGATTATAAAAAAACAATGGTAGAAATTGCTTTAGCTACATCTGCAGCACCTTCCTATTTTCCATCATTTAGATCACGAACTGGGGCAGTAATGGTTGATGGTGGAACTTATGCCAATAATCCAATTGTCATAGCAGCTGTTGAGGCAACTGGGATATTAAATTGGTCTTCTGATCAGATTGAAATACTAAGTGTCGGCAGTACGTTTGAGCCGTTAAATATAAATCTTGCAAAAAAAATTGCTCTCGGAAAAAGTTATTGGGCTGTTAAGAGTTTAGATTTAATAATGAAAGGTCAATCAAGTGCAGCAATTGGAATGGCAAAACACTTATCAAATTATCACGTTACAAGAATAGATGAAGTTGTTAGTAACAATAAATTTAAGTTAGACAGTATAGAATCAATGAATGACCTAAAAGGTCTTGGAAGTATTAAAGGTAGAAATGAGTTCCAAAATATTGAACAAATATTTTTTTCACAAAGTGCAAGTCAATTTGAACCAATTTATAAATTAAAATGAGCGAATGAAAATGTATCTTATCTCAAAAAGAATTTCAATACTAGATGATTTATTGAACAGAGTTGCTGACAAACTTCAATTAGATCAAACAAGAAGAGATAAAGTTGAAAAGAGTTACTATGATATATGTGAATGGTTAGAAAAAGATGAAATATTTTTCGGTAATCATGAATTAAATATATATGCGCAAGGATCATATCGAATAGGGACAACCGTTAAACCTAAAGCTAAAAAAGAATATGATTTAGACTTTGTATTAGAAGTTGATGTTGATTACAGAAAGTATAACCCATTATTTATTCTAAAGCATTTGGAAAGAAGACTAAAAGAAAGTGATAACTATGAAAATAAAATTGAACTTAAAAAAAGATGCATTGGAATAAACTATAAAGACGATTATCACATTGATATAATACCAGCAGCACCAAAAGAATATTTCAAAGGAATTCATATTAAAATTTCTGATCGAAAAAAAATAGAATGGTTGGAAAGTTCCCCAAAGGGTTATATTCAATGGTTTGAGTCAAATTATATTAAAGAACAATTAATTTTAGAAAAGGCTGCTTCCATTGAAAAATTACCAGAAAAACCATCTTATAATATTATTCAACCTTTGCAAAGAGTTGTTCAACTGATTAAAAGGCACAAAGATGTTTACTTTAAAGATTTAGATGATGATTATGCACCTAGAAGTATTGTTTTAACAACTCTTTCAGGTTTGTTTTATAATGGTGAAGAATCTGAAAATGACTCACTCAAAAATATACTTGCAAATATATTTAATATGATTCAAAAAACTTCAAATCCAATTGTTATAGAAAACCCTGCAAATTCAAAAGAAAAATTTAGTGATTTGTGGATAGAAAAACCCCACTTGTATAAATATTTTAAATCATTCATAAAGTCTTTTCACAATAATTGGATTAAATTGAACTTAGTAGATGATATAACAGAAAAACACAAATTGCTAAAACAAATGTTTGGTGAAGAAGTTTCGATCAAAGTTATTAGTGAGCAGACTGAATATGTGAATAGATTGAGAAAAGCAGATTTACTTAATATTTCTAGTATTGGTACAATAACAACATCAAACCAACAGAAGTTTACTAATATAAAATCAACAAAATTTTACGGCGATGTACATTAAACAACAACAAATTAGTTTAATCAAACAACTATTCTTTATTAAAAAATTTTATCCGAATTGGCAAAGTAAGATTATTAATAGCCAACTAATCTGATCAAAAGTTAAAAGCAGATCAACACTTTTTACTAAAAAAGATTGAATCCTGAATAAGATTTTAGAATCAAATTGAGATAAAAAATTAGTATTTTGTAATTTAAAACAAAGGAGAAAT
>Ga0209633_10003030_pt1 | contig 15704 bp, 13 predicted proteins | sample Cruoilmetagenom1_FD_187290 | JGI IMG/M metagenome (GOLD analysis project Ga0209633, IMG submission 187290) | Oil polluted marine microbial communities from Coal Oil Point, Santa Barbara, California, USA - Sample 1 (SPAdes) (version 2) | ecosystem: Environmental > Aquatic > Marine > Oil seeps ... | reverse complement strand
TACCCACAGACGGCACCACACATCCCCTTACCCACAGACGGCACCACACATCCCCCTACCCACAGACGGCACCACACATCCCCCTACCCACAGACGGCACCACACATCCCCCAGAAAACGAAAAACCGCACACCTATTCTCTGTCAAAAGAACCAGAGAATACTCTCACCATCACCCCATTGCGCCACAATAAGAAAAAGAAATCTCGTTTACTGGTGTCAGTCTGACCTCGGGACTGTTCCGTAGGCCACAACAAACACGAAAATGGCTAGAAAAGTCAAGGAATCTCAGCAAAATGCATACACCATTCGTCCGTCGAATCCGCGATGCAGGCACTATTGGCCTGGGAACAGGAACTCTTCTCCTCTGCATGTGGCATGTGGATAAAACCGGGAGGTCTCTAGAACGGAATTGAAGAACGCCTCTTCTTTGCGATAAACGGACTACCCGACTTTTTGCACTGGCCGATGTGGTCCTTTCAGCTCATGGGATTGCTCGGCACTGTTCCTGTTGTAGGCGCTGTCGCTTTTCTGTGCAAAAAACGACGGCTTGCAGTCGCGCTTTTTTTGTCTGTGCCCGCAAAACTCATCCTCGAAAGACGCGTGATAAAAAAACTTGTAGAGCGCGAGCGTCCCGGTGCCTTTCTTCCAGATGCAATCCTGCGAGATGCCTCTCGCACGGGACTCGCTTTTCCTTCGGGCCACGCCATTTTGGCCTTCGCGCTCGCCGGCCTGTTGAGTCCCTATCTCTCAGACAAACAGCGCAAAGTTCTCTGGGCTCTCGCGCTCTTTAATGGCATAGGACGCATTTATCTGGGAGCGCATCTTCCTCTCGACATTGTGGCTGGAGCAGGAGCAGGCATTGGGATCGGAGGGGCATTGAAGTTGCTCTTGGGAGTTCCTGCCTCTGCCAAAAAAGAGGGACAAGGCGAGTCCCAGAACGATCCCCACACAATCAATACCTTTGATCCCAGTCTCAAAACCAAGCCCTCCCACGTTGGTAGGTGAGTTGGTAAAAGCAGTGGGGTCTTCGACGTCATGCCGAAGACCCCACCAGGAAATTTCGTGGAAAAGAAAATCCTCACGCCAACTTAGGCTGGAGAAAGAACGAGAGCTTCTGAGTCTGAGCGCGGGGCAAACAAAAGGCGGGCGCACATTCCGAGAATAACGCCAAGTGCCGCCCCGCCAATCACGTCGAGCGGCAAGTGCGCCCCAAAATAGACACGGGAAAAACACACACTCGCCCCAAGAGCCCAGAGCAGCATACGCCGCCACCCTGTGACATAGCAGGAAGCAGCAACCGCAAGAGCCACTGCCACTGAAGCGTGCCCAGAAACAAAACCCAAACCGTTTGCGCCACCATCCCGCAGGATCACATCCTCAAAAAAGGCAACCGGCCTGCGCCTTTCCACAAGGTCTTTCACAATCCTGGCAAGGATCCACGCGGCTCCTCCTGCCAAAACCACAGAAAGCCCAGGCAACCAGCCGTGCCGGCGTCGCCACGCTATCACCGCGACGAGGCCAGTGGTGGGCACCGCAAAAAAACTACCGAATTGCATAAGAGGCCATAAAGGCCCTTCAAACCAAGCGGGAAGATGATGCACCGCATCAAAAACACGTTCTTCCGCGAGGTCCACTTCACGGTCTGCAGCGAGCATGGTTGTCACGCCGAGCACAAGGGCAGCCACGAGAATTGCCCCAAGCCAGCGGCCTCGTTCTGAGAAATCGCTACGAAAACGGCCACGAAGCAGCCGCGCCAAGGACCTCTGGTCTTTTTCTTCAGGCGAACTTCCCGGAAACACAAGGGGTAACAACCGGGGTCTTCCTACGTTCAGTCTCACAATGCTCCCTTTGGGTCTCTCAGATCGGCAAGCAAACAGGGGGCACCTTCTCCCCCAAGAGTTTCTTCCAGCAGGAACATTCCCCGTCAGCAACGGAGAAACCACCCGAAAATCCTTTTCCAGAACCCTCTGCGGCATCCCACACGTCGAACTCCACGCTCGGTCGGCACACGAGAGTCTCAAAACGAGCAGCAGGGCATTTCAGGCTTTTGACAGCCTGAAATGCAGGCCCTTTTCTCGTGCCGTTTTGCATCTCTTTTTATGCGCGTTCCGTGTTCCAATTTCCAACGACACAAAGGCTCTCGATATTCCGCACTGGAAGAGAAAAATAAGGGACAAAGACTCCGAAAAAACAGGCAAACAGCTAGGAAAACACACACCACAAAGGATACCGCAACCAAACACACGCATACGTTACAGGTGTGTCAGTTCCATTCTTACGAAGCGCGCGATTGTCACAAAAAGGCATCAGGAGGAAAGACATCTCGCGCATACGCCCTTCAATTCAATCTGGTGAGAGCGCACAACGAAACCATAATCCTGGAGTACACGATCGGCAATAACAACAACAGCAGTTTCCACTTCAGTAAGCGTGTTTTCAGCAAGATCCACAACAACCTGGCACTGCTCGCATATGAGATGGTGATGATGCCCAATGAAGTCATTTGCCAATTCATAGCGCACATACCCCTCGTCAAAGTTCAACCGCACCAAAACCCCGACATCATGCAGAGAAGCAAGATTCCGGTACACGCTTGACAAAGGAAGACGGCGCGGAGCCAAGCTCACGACTTCCTGCACCGTCAGTGGACGCCGCGCTTTCATAAACACTTTTATCAGGTCAGCACGCAAAGAAGTCAGACGCTGCCCGTGCGCACAAAGGGACTGCTTGACTTCAGCAAGTACATCTTCTCCTGTCATGCAGTCTCCATAACCTCTCTCACTTGTTTCCCTTCCTGTTTGATGCACACGTTCTCAACACAACAGACCCCATCAACTCAACAAGTTGTGTCTTGCACTCGCTTCCGCTGAAGGATACCGGGACACGATTGCTTACAGCATCTTGACCAGCATGCACAACACAGAAACCCGCCCAACTTCTCTCCGGCAGGATCGACCGGGAAGCATACGGCACAACCGCGAGGTACTGTCAGGTTCCTCCATCCTTCCCGTCTTTTCTTGGGAAAGGCCGCTTTTCCAATGGGTTTTCTTGCCCGATAGAAAACCGGTATTCCTTGACCGAGGCAGTGGCGTAGACAATCTCTCCCCAATTCTCTTCCAGAAAAGCACATATTTTCGAGAAAGCATTTTCCCAAAAAAAGAACAATGAGACTCATTCTCAAAAATTTTGTTAGACTGAGGACTGAGAAAAATTCTCCAGACAACAGAATTTCCAACATACACGGAGAAATTTGAATGCGTATACGAATTCGCTGGGGTGGGATCCGCGTTCTTCTCATCTTCATTCTCGCGACACTCATGTTCGCGGCTTGCAACGACAGTTCCGATGACAAAGCCGGCGGCAACAGCACCACATCAGAGACTTTCAAAATCTCTGTCACCACACCAATACTCGGCAGTCTCACACGAGAACTCGTACAAGAGACAGCCGAGGTCACAGTCATCATGCCCAATGGCACTGACCCTCATAGTTTTTCTGCTTCCGCCAAACAAGTCGCCCAAATGACTGAAGCAAATCTTCTCATCATCAATGGCCGAAACCTCGAAGAAGGACTCGCAGGCGCCATAAAACAAGCAGAACGAGCCGGCGTCCCAGTTTTCACTGCGACTGATCATGCCCCAATCCGCCAGAACACTGATACTTCTAATAACAGTGCGCAAGACCCCCATAACAGTGCGCAAGACCCCCATATTTGGCTCGACCCAATCGCGATGAAAAACGTGATCAGCGCGCTCGCAGAGGAACTTCCAGCACTAGGACTTCACCTGTCGAACCACACAGACTCTCTTCTCTCGGCACTTGACAAGATCGACGCGGAAATACGCAGCCTTTTTGCAAACATTCCCCCAAAGAACCGTGTCATAGTCACCGACCATAGTTCCTTTGGTTATTTCGCGGACCGCTACGGATTCACAATAAGCGGTGTCCTCGTCGACAGCTTGTCCAGCCAGGCCGAAACCTCCGCCGCCCACCTGGCAGAACTCATCGAAAAAATCGAAGAATTCTCCGTCCCCGCTATCTTTATTGGGGAAACAACCTCACCTGCTCTTGCCAAACAAGTCGAAAAAGAGACAGGAGTCCATGTCGTGAGCGTCCCCGTCACAGCCCTTCCAGAAGACCGTTCCTATTTCTCCTATATTCGGGAAATCGCTCTGCGTTTCAGCGAAAATCTGAGCGCTTAAGCTGAGCTTTTGCCCATACAACACTGGAATATCACATGAACTGGGTAACTGACCCATTCAGCTCTGCTTTCATGCAACGTGCTTTGGCAGGAGGCATCCTCGTCAGCGTGATATGCAGCATCGTCGGCACTTTTGTCGTGCTACGCGGATTGGCGTTCATGGGCGACGCCCTCGCACACGGGGTTATCCCAGGCATTGCCTGGGCGACTCTGATCGACGCCCCAGGAATTCTGGGTGCCGGCATCGCAGCAGGCGTCACCATCTTCGGCGTCAACATCGTCACGCGCAATTCGCGCCTCTCCAGCGATACCGCAATTGGCCTACTTTTTGTGGGGATGCTCGCTCTCGGTGTGGTTGTGGTATCGGCATCCGACAATTTCCGCGGTGATATTGTGAATATTCTCTTCGGAGACATCCTGGGTCTGGGGAATAGCGAAATCTGGACACTCGCGATCACTGCCCTCGTGGTCGCCGGAGTTGTCTTCCTTTTTCACCGACCACTGCTCCTCCTCAGTTTCGACCCCGAGCAAGCCCGCACAGCAGGATACTCCGACAAGGTCTACAGCACCTTTTTGCTGTTCCTCGTGGCCGGCGCCATCATCGTGTCCTTTCAAACAGTAGGCACTCTGCTCGTCTTCGCCATGCTGCTCGCACCCGCCAGCACAGGAACCCTGATCGGACGAAGGATATCCACCATAATGGCCACAGCAATTGTGGCAGGAATATTCTCCGCCTTCGCGGGCCTCCTCCTCAGTTTTCACTACGACCTCGCGACAAGCGCCTCCATTGCCCTCACCGCTGTCAGCCTCTTTTTCATCACTCTTGCTGCCTCGAGCCTGCGCCTTACCCCAAAACATGCATACGACCCAAGGCAGGGTTCCGCACGAAAAAGCAACTATGTCTGAGTCTGAGAGACTTCCTCACCCGGTCGTGCGTGCGGAAAACCTCACCATCGGCTACAAAAACACTTCAGTCATCTCAAATCTCAGCTTCGAGCTGCCATTCGGTTCTTCTCTTGCCCTCTGCGGCGGCAACGGTTCCGGGAAAAGCACTTTGCTGAAAACAATGGCAGGGCTGCTTCCCCCCATCAGTGGAACAATCGAAGTGCTGAACGCTCCACCAGGCAAACAGCCTCGACGTGTCGCTTATGTGGGCCAGTTTCACAACGAAAACCAAGCATTCCCGCTGCGCGTGAAAGACCTCGTCCTCATGGGACGTTATCCGCACCGCGGCTTGCTCCGCCGGTTCAAAAAAGTCGACAAACAACTTTCCATGCAGGCACTCGAACAGCTCGAAGCGACACACCTCGCCAACCGTCCAGTACGGGATCTCTCCGGCGGACAACGCCAGCGCGTGTATCTTGCCCAGGCGCTCACCCGCCAAGCCGACCTCCTTTTATTCGACGAGCCGGCAACAGGTCTCGATCCGGTAAGCATGGGCCTCTATCGCAAAGCAATCGCCCAGACCCGGGCAAAAGGAACATCTATCGTGATCGCCACACACGACTTCAAAGAAGCGCGCAGTATGGACGTAGCGATGCTTCTCTCTCGTGTTCTCATAGGAATCGGCCCCCCCGCCACAGTCTTCACAAAAGACAATTTGACCCGCACCTTTGGAGTAAGCATTACTGAAACCGCGGGAGACACCTCTCCAAACACGTTCGCTGTGGAAACCCACCACCATCATCAGCACCACGATGACGAAGAGATCACGCGTCCTTCCCCCTTTTTGACTCCTCCTTTTTCCTAAGCTGTATCCCGACTATCACGGCAAAAAAGATACGGCAATCCCTCTGCCAAAAAGTTCTCGATCATACAAGTACGGAAAATGCGATGATGCAACCAGGACCCAGCATCATCGCATTTTCCGTACCACTTGAAACTCTCCGACCTTACGCTTCGTCTTACGAGTCGAAGAGGCCTTCTTTCGCAGTCTCCGCAAAAGACGCGAGCTGACCACGAGACATGCGGATTTCCGCGCCAAAATCGTCCCGGATCACCACCGCGCGATCTTCTGAGGCCGAATTATCCAATCCCAGGACCGGACAACAGTCGTCCGTGTGACAAAACACACTGACCAGTTCGATACCATCTTGCGCGAAACCGTGATCTTTCACATCTCCCCCTTATGCCGAACAAGACATATACCCCATAACATGGATTATGTCGATTTCTATTATTTAATCATACCCGCAAGATCAACACATAGTTATCTCAGAAACAGTGCTTATTTTTTGAGATTTCCCTTTGCAGCCCTTCTACCGAAGCCCCCTTTCTCAGCCCGCCTTCACCGCGAAACCTCCACACACCAAGTTAAAAGTCCTAGGCTGAATAGACTCTTGCCCACTCACACAGCCTTCGCATACGGCAGCAGCCCAACACAAACAAAAAAACGGAGAGTAGATGAACACCGGGGAACTAACCCGAGAACAAATTGACAGCGTATTCTACCGCCAAACGGTGGGACGCATTGGCTGCCATGCCGCAGGGCGTACCTATATCGTTCCTATCACTTATGCCTATGATGGAGAGTTCATCTACTGCCACTCGCTGCCCGGTATGAAAATCAGCATGATGCGAGAAAACCCCAACATCTGCTTCGAAGTTGAAGAAGTCGACAAGCGAGACTGGCGCACAGTGATTGCCTGGGGGACATATCACGAACTCGAAGGCGAAGCCGCGGCAAAAGCCATCCGCCTCCTCATCAAACAAAATATTCCCTACCTCACCAACCAAATTGTCACCCCAACGGGGAAACACCGCACTCATCAGCCAAAAGAAAGCCCCGTATTTTTTCGCATCCGTGTGATCGATTGCACAGGCCGATTCGAACGCTATTGAAGTGCTGTCTCCCACTCTATTTCCCTTACGTTTTGCACAAACAGAGATCGAAACTGGCAACACGATTCTCGCCTTTGTGGTAGCAGCCGGCCTCGGTGCCATCATCGGTCTCGAACGCCAGGCTCAAGAAGACAGCACCGAAGACCCATATGCCGGCGTGCGGACTTTTGCCCTCTACAGCATTTGGGGAGCAGGAGCAGGTTTTCTTGGCGATCGTTTCGGTGAAACCGCCTTCATCAGCAGCACAATCGGCTTTTTTGCCCTGCTCGTGACCGCGTACGCCATCTCTTCACGTACCACAGGAGACTGGGGAACCACAACAGACGCTGCAAGCGCCACTGCTTTTCTTATCGGCACCCTTGTCTGGAGCGAAGCCCACATTCCCGCCCTCGCATTAGCCATCGGCACAGCAGCTCTTCTCCGAGCGAAAAAACCACTGCACATCCTCTCCCAACACTTTACGACAGAGGACATACAAGCTGTCCTACAGTTCGGCGTGATTACCGCGATTGCTCTCCCACTTGCCCCCGACGAAAACATCGGCCCTTTAGAGGCCATCAACTTGCACGAAATCTGGCTCATGGTCGTGCTCGTCTCCGGCATCGGCCTCGCCGGTTACCTCGCTCTTCGCCTTCTCGGCCCACAAGGCCTCATCCCCACCGGACTTTTCGGCGGCTTGGTCTCTTCTACTGCGGTTACTCTGTCTTTTAGCCGCCTCTCAAAAACAGCAGCACAACACCTGCACTACGATCTCGCTGCCGGCATCATCGCAGCCTCGGGACTCATGTATGCACGCGTCATCGTAGAAGCCGCTTTGGTCGCCCCAAAAATGGCAGAACATCTTCTTCCCATTTTGCTCCCACTCTTCTTTTTCGTCGAAGGCGCTGCCGTTTTCGCGTGGCGTAAAAAGCAAAACTCTGCAACAACTCCCTCCAACACTGACACAAATCTCCCGCTAACGAATCCTCTGACGCTGACCACAGCTTTAGGCTTCGCTTTGTTCTATGGCGTCATTATCTTTATCTCCGAAGGGCTACTCGACAACCTCTCCGACTCTTCCCTCAGTATTTTGGGCGCAGTAAGCGGCCTCAACGATGTCGACGCAATCACCCTCTCCTCCGCCAACCTCGTCGACAAAGGACTCGCCCCCAGTGCCGGAGCACGCGCCGCCCTCGCCGCGGTCATCACGAACTCCCTCACAAAAGCCGGAATCACCTTTGCGCTTGGAGAACGAAAGCTTGCCAGGCTGGTCATGCGTCCTCTCCTTGCCGCCGCAGCAGTAGGAACAGTCACCTGGTTCTTCATATAGGGGCAAAAAACTGCAAGAAAGCGCACCGCTTCATCCTGCTTCCCTCTGTTGGCAGAGGGAAGCAGGATGATACCCCGTGTTTACCGCGACGTCTTCACTTCGACAAGATTCTCCAAGGAAAGCTGCCCGTATTACCGTAGAATGCAAGAGAAAGTTCGCCAAGAAAATACGGACGTTCTTAACATATCTACAAAATCGAGAGAAAACGGCAACTTCACTAAGAATATCTGCCTGTCACGGCAAAAAAGGAAAGACCATATGGCCTGCGACAACCCTAACTGCACCTGTGACCCCTGCACCTGTGACCCCTGCAAATGTGTGAAATAATTTTCACGATTCCCATCTCTTGATATCTTCTCTTCCGTTTCCCGCTGTGTTTCCCGCAGGAAACACAGCGCCCATTCCCCGAAAACATCTATGTATAGAGAGAGTTCTGGCGAAAACGCCCAGGAAAGACAGCTATGTCACAGTGGCATGACCCTGGCATGACCAGAGCAACCGGCAGACGCGATTCTGAAAAAACCGGTAGAGACCCAACAGCCGAAAGAACCCCCTTCATCAGCGCAGAGCACGCTAGTTCTCGCCATCCTCGGCATCACGCGACTGTACCGACTCTTTCGCCAAAGCCCGCACCAAGTCTCCACGCGTCACAATGCCCACGACGCGCTCATTTTCCACTACCGCCAATCGGTACATTCGTTCGTCAACCATAAGGGTCGCGACATCTTCAAGCGTGTTCTCCGGAGACAGAACACGAACTCCAGTTTTCATCGCGTCTTCTACGGTCACCGCGCCAATTTTGCGCAGTTCACGTTCAAGACGTGCTCCAGTTCCCGGCACCCGCACAATTGCCAAAAGCATGTCAATATAGACAGGCTCATGTACCCGGGCTTCTTCAATGATGATGTCATCGTCTTCGATCATTCCAGCAAAGGTGCCATCGGCATTCACAACTGCCAAAGCCCCAATTCTCTTCTCTGCCATGATCTCAATCGCCGACAAGATGTCGCTGTCTGGGGTCACTGTAATGACATCGGATGTCATTACATCAGCCACTTTCATTTCCCGCGACACAACTCCTCCAAAAACTCGACACACAACTTTTTACGAGAGACTCGTCAAAAGCCTGAAAAATCCGCTCTTACCGAAAGGGTTTTTCCGCTCCGACAACAAGAAAAACAAGCCTCTTCTTCCCACCAGACACTTTCCCGACAGTGCGCAAAAGCATGCTCTTCCAGAAAACTCAAGAAAAGACACACCGCGCTTCTTCTCTCCTGCCAGGCATCCCACACACACTATGAGAAAACTCACAACCAAACGGCTCAGTTGAGCCACTACCCACACTGAGGTGTTACCACACTATGAGAAAACTCACAACCAAACGGCTCAGTTGAGCCACTACCCACACTGAGGTGTTACCACACTATGAGAAAACTCACAACCAAACGGCTCAGTTGAGCCACTACCCACACTGAGGTGTTACCACACTATGAGAAAACTCACAACCAAACGGCTCAGTTGAGCCACTACCCACACTGAGGTGTTACCACACTATGAGGAAACAACAACTATAAAATAATAACCCCAAAACCATTATCGGAATAGACCCGAGAAGCAGCAGAAAACTCTCTGTCTCGACTGCGCAAGCTGCCTCACTGCCCAACGACAAATCCTTCACAGGCCCCGCTCAGAAAAATCTGCTTCAAAAACCTCAATCTAAAATCCCGAAAACCTGAAAACAGCGTTTTCTCCACACAGAGAGAGTGGCCGCAAGAGAGACCCAAGTAGTCACGGATTTCGGACACGTAACACATAGTCGTCGAGATCTGGACTCCAGTCCAATTCCAGGATCTCCCTCGCCCGAGCAGCCTTGCAAAACTGCAAAAAACTCCCATAGCCAAACTCCGACTCCGCGAAACCAGGCTGATGTTTCCGCAGGTTGTTCTTCAGACCCGACAAAAGAGCCGGGTTTCCGCTCTCCTCCTGTTCAGTCACAACTCTGCGGAGCAAAGCAAAAGCGTCTTTCTCTCCGGTCTCCGCCAATCGCACTGCAGGATCTCCTGCCGCAATTCCTGCAGACAGCACAATAGCGCCCTCATTTTCGAGATAACGCAGCATCTCTCCCATGGAACGGAAACCGTAATCGCTCTCTGTAAAAGCCGAGTCTTTCCGTAAAATGGTCTGCTTCAGGTTCGATGCCAGAACCATCTCACCCCCTGTCCCCTGCATGCCCACCAGCGTGCGCGTCACAAGACGCTTCAAACTATCGAGACTTTTTGCTTCTTCAGCTATCGTCTCGCTGCCTGTCGTCACTTCCGGCAACACGGCAGCGCTACGAGAATCTCCGGTACGACCCTCTCGCGCAGAAGAAGCAGCAGTTCCAGAAGAGGAGGAAAAGCCTCTGCGTCGTCGGTCCTTCTGTCGCCGGGGGAGAGCTTCAACTCCCTCAAGATTCTCATAAAAAAGAAATTCATCGCAGGCAGGGGGCAATAGATGCGAGGTAGACAGCTTCACGCCCACACCGAGGACACGCCGGTTCAGCTCCCGGATCTTGTGCACCAAAGGCGTAAAATCACTATCTCCCGTACCAATCACGAAGGTCGTCAGATAGTCACGCTCCAGCGCAAGTTCCATGGCATCAACAGCCAGTTTAATGTCTGCGGCGTTCTTCCGGCTCCCCATGCGTTGCGGGATCTCGATCAGCTCCACATGGTGGCGTGTCAAGACACGGCGATCTTCCTCAAAATAGGACCAGTCAGCATATGCTCTGCGCACCACAACACGCCCGCGATCTGCCAAAGCATCCGCAATAGGCGCGAAATCAAAAGGAGAAATCCCGAGCATATCTCGCGCCCCAATCGCGAGGTTTTCATAGTCAAGCAACAGAGCGATACGTTCCTCGTCTTGTCTCATAGGCTGAGCCTACTCTGCCAAAAAGAAACCAACCTGTGCGACAGGAAAACACTCCTCCGACCATTCCTACGAACAGGTCGGCCCGCACACGAAACCCCCCAACAAATCCTGCGTATTACAATGAAGATGCCGCGAAAGACGCTCCATCAAGCGACATCCCTGCTTTCTCGCTTTGCCTCATTTCCCGATCGTGTTCTCTGGCAAATCCGAAATGGCAAGAGAAAGCCATAGGGGAAGCTTTTCTCGGCTTTCTTCTCCTCGCCTTCTCATCGATAAGCTTTTCCACAAGAGAGTTCTCATTTCGACAAGCTTTTCCGCCAGAAGTTCCTCCACGGGAGGAGTTGCACAAACTCTCAAGAAGAAAAGGCGAAGAAAAAGAGACCAGCAGCTAGGGTGTGCCCGTGCGTATTGCCACATGGAATGTCAACTCTCTTCGGGCCAGAATGCCCCGCGTGCTCGCGTGGCTGCAGCAGAAACGTCCAGAGGTCTGTTGTCTACAAGAAACAAAATGCTCTCCTGCACAGTTCGCCGCAGAAGAGTTCACAAAAGCCGGGTATGAAGCCGCTCATCATGGCAACAACCACTGGAATGGCGTGGCAATCCTGAGCCGCGCAGGATTACATTCCGTACAGCGGAGTTTTGGAAATGAGGTCCTCGATCGGGAACCGCGTATCATTGCAGCCACATGCGCAAACACCCGGATATACAGCATATACGCGCCAAACGGACGTGCCCTTGACGACCCACACTATCAGTACAAACTCCAATGGTTTACTGCGCTGAGAGACCACCTTTCAGAAGTGCTTGACGACCCCAATCTCCCTTCCGGAGGGCTCCTCCTTACCGGGGACTTCAATGTGGCACCTGCCGATTTTGATGTATACGATCCAGTACGCTGGCAAGGGCGCACGCATGTGAGCCCACCTGAACGAGATGCCCTGGCAAAATTGACCGGGCTTGGTCTGCAGGATCTCGCACGCTCACACCACCCGCACACTCCCCTTTACACCTGGTGGAGTTATCGGCGCGACATGGCCGCCACAGACCGAGGACTGCGCATCGACCTCCTCCTCGGTTGCGCTCGCGTCGCAACCCGGACACAAGAGGTCTGGGTAGACCGAGAAGAACGGATCACAAAAGGCGCATCAGACCACGCCCCCCTCGGAGCAGACTTCGCCGACTCGCCCTCTCCCCAGACCCCTTGATTACAAAAACAGCCCTTCGATAAAAACTCCTTCCTTCCCCAGGAGTCATCAAGGGTCACACGACGGTCACAACAACCCGTGCTGGAAGTGCCTTGGAACGAGGCCCTACCCGGTTCGGACCTTTGCCATACTTTTCAGCGGTCTCCCCCAAAGAGAAGGAGAAAGAAAGACGCCCTTGCACGCTCGCCACGATCTCTGACTCGAGTGCCCCGGACAAGGCGTACGTGCGACCCGGCGTAAACAAGGGCGGAGTCACGACAGAGAGCATGCCATCCCCGGTCGCAGATATCGAGAAAAGGGAAAGATCAGTGAAGTCAAAATCGGGGAAACGGATATTCACATCCGTAAAGGCAAGATCTTCCCGGTCAAGTGCAAAAGACCAACCCCACGCGGAAAATTCGCTCTCTGCACTCCGATAAGAAAAAGAGTCCGGCTGCTGCTGCGGTTGCGCAAACAGATCCATGAGAGCAGGCATCCAAGTAGCCATGTCCGCATTCCAAAAATCTCCCGTGTGGAGACCATACTCGTTATAACGAACAGTCACAGGCAGCTCGAAGACTTCTGCTCGCTGCAAAAACGCCTTGGTCATCAGGCCAACGACTTGCTCAAGCCCCATGACCTTGACAAGCCCACTGACCGTCATGTCGTCGCTCTTCTGCGCGCCTGGAGCTGGATGACCGCTCCCGTACGACACAAAAAGGGGCGTATGGCGAAGGTTCGGTGCAAGATCCATCGGGCTGTGTCCACGCCAGCGCTCCTCATCGTACAAAGGTTTTCCCCACACATCAAGAGGATCCAAATCCTGCGGGAGCTGCATACGAGTCACGATAAAAGGACTAAAAGGATCATATATGCCTGGATGCAAAGCACCACTGAGCGACACCGCAAAAGAGAACTTCTCAGGATGCCGCGCAGCATACGAAAAAGCACCAAAACCCCCCATTGACGTACCAGCAATACCCCAACGCCCATTGCCCCGGTAGCGCTCCTCGATCAAAGGCGGCAGTTCCTCCATGTGGAAAGTCTCATAAGCAGGAGGACCTCCCTCTCCCTCGTTGTACCAGTCACTGTAAAAACCACTCTTCCCACCATCGGGCATCACAACAAGCACATCATAAGGAGCAGTGACCTCCGCAATATTATCCTTGGTTGTCGTGACCCCCTTTTTGGTTGTCCATGCTTCATAACTCGAGTTGTAACCATGCAACATCATGAGGGCAGGCCACTCCTGCGTCGCGCGATCCTCAAAATGAGCAGGCAAAAGAACACGGACCTTTGTCATACCTCCCATGGCCGGAGAGTCAATCTCGAGTTCCCGCATGCGAGGAGAAAGCACAGTTTCCGCACGAATCACCGGCTTTGGCTTTACAGGGTGGTCCAACTCCAACGGCGCAAAAGAACCGGACGCAACAGACGAGCCCATCGCAAAAGAAGCAGGCATCAAAACCAAAGAACCCAAGGCAACCACAAAAGCAGCCACCCAAGAGACAACAGAACGAACGTATCTCATCTTACCCCCACATGAGCGTGCACTGCAGAAACTCCCCCTGCAACAAAAACCCGCACACTCACCAAGAAACCAATCCGAATGAACAGTGTAAGGAAGCTACCAACCTCTCTCCGGTACGGACAACTCCGTTCTCACCCTCAAAACGGACAAATAGTAGAACAAGAAAATACCTTTTGCCCTATTTCCCCCCAGAAAAAGAGTAAGAGACAAAAGGAAAGACAGCAACAAGCCCAAAGAAAAGCCACGGGACCCATGCAGTCATGCCACCATGCGAACCTCGGACCACCGGAACGCTACCGGCAGGCGACAACCTCTGCCTGCACGCGGGTTTGACCGGGCAACCAGACAGGGCTCAAGCCGCGAGGGCTTTGCGATTGTCGAGCAGTTGTCGCCAGCGGCGCATCGTGTCCTCGGGGCTGTCGAGCCATTGCCAGCGGGCGGCGAGTTGGGTGGTTTCGCGGGTTTGGCCGGGGAGCCAGGCGCGGGCGATGTCGGCCCAGTGTTGGCGGGATTTTGCGAGGGTGGAGAGGGACTCGATTTCTGCGATGGAACGGTTCAGGGCTTGATCGTCGTTTTTGATGGCGGCGTGCCAGGCGCAGGCGAAAGAGGCGCGTAGTGTGCTTCTGCGGTTGCCGGTTCGGTAGGCAAGGTCTTGGGCTTCTTGCAGGGTGGTACAGAATTCTTCATCAGTGCCAGTACCTGCTGTGGCGATTGCGAGGGCAACAAGGGCGTTTTGTTGGTCGATCAGGTTACCGGTTTGTTGGGTGAGGCGAATGGCTTCTTGGGCGTGAGTTTTCGCGGCGTCGGGGTTTGTCCAGGCTTCTGCACGTGCGAGATAGGAGAGAGTTTTTCCTTCTGCAACGATAGAGCGGGTACTGCGAGCATACTCCACTGCTTTTTTCTGCGCGTGAATGGCCTTGTCTGTCTGGGCACACTCTCCACGAGCCCAGCCCATATCGATCCAGTAGTCCCCGGTGATGTCGGGTAGTTCGTCGGGAGTGGGGAGCGTGTCGAGACCAGCGTGATAGTTCCCCTGCGCGAGATGGGTGCAAGCTGTCCAGTAACGGGCCTGGATACCGAGGGAGCCTTCTCGTCCTGTGAGGGTGTTGAATGTGTGAAGTGCGATGTCGTATCCGCCGGTGAGGCGGAGCACCGCGGCATTACGCAAGGTGAAAAGGTCGCGGGCGTTTTGAGGGAGAAGTCGGGAGCGGGCAGCTGTGGCAAGACATGCCCCAGCGTCTTCAAGAGTGCCATTCCGGTAGAGCCAGAGGCCGCGTGCACCACGAGCGAAAGTAGCCGCGGAAGTGTTCCCGGTGATTGCGTCTTCGGTGATGTTGAAGGCGTTCCAGAAGCCTGCGAGGGCGAGGCGGTCCGCGGTTTTGATGAGCCAGTCGGGAAGCCGACCAAGTTCGGTGGCGTGAGCGAGAAGTTGGGGGTAGTCGCCGGCGAGGTTCGCGAGATCGGTGTGGGTGGCGGTGTCGCCGAGGCGCTCGAAGTTTTGTTGGGTTTCGTCCCAGAGCTTGCCCATGTTTGTTTCTTCTCCTTGCCGGATTGTAGTCCTGTGGGAGGAAGGGACTTCTGTGTCTTCGCGGGATTTATGTGCTGGGGGTTTGTTTTGTGGGCGAGTGTTTTTGTTGCGGGCGTCGTGTCTGGCGAGCCAGGGGATAATGGTATCGCGATGCCAGTAGCCATAGCCGGGGACGGTTGGAGGGCTGACATCGAG
>Ga0209633_10003029_pt1 | contig 15704 bp, 14 predicted proteins | sample Cruoilmetagenom1_FD_187290 | JGI IMG/M metagenome (GOLD analysis project Ga0209633, IMG submission 187290) | Oil polluted marine microbial communities from Coal Oil Point, Santa Barbara, California, USA - Sample 1 (SPAdes) (version 2) | ecosystem: Environmental > Aquatic > Marine > Oil seeps ... | reverse complement strand
CATTTTAAAGTCGATATAGAAGCATATTTACGTCATTTTGAACCAGATAATAGGCTATTATCTGTAAAAAGGTTTATAGCAACAGGTGGCAATTTGGATAATATTAGCTTATCCCAACGATAAAATTAAAAAAGGTACAGTGCATGGATAAAAAGTTACTTGGTTTAATTGACTTCACTAAAACTTTTCAGCTTACAGACAAGCACTCTTGGAGTTTTGATGAAACAACAAGTCGGGGAATCCTCTTTCACCATTTTCATCACTATAATGATAACACTATCCAATTTTCTGGCACACTCTATAATAGTAACGCTCTTAAAAGAAAACTTTCAATCAGCAGTGATATTCATGATGCAGTACTTATCATGATAGCCTATGAAAAATGGGGCATAGCACTTCTAAAAGAACTAGAAGGTATCTTCTCTTTTGCACTTTTTGATATCAAAAAAAATATGCTCTTTTTAGCAAAAGACCGTATCAGTGTCCAAGTTCTTTACTACTATCATGATAACCGATCCTTTCTATTTGGGACATCTTTAAAAACAGTAAGTAAGCTTGAAAACTTTTCAAAAAAACTCAACCATGCTGCCTTATCAAACTATTTTACTTATGGATATATACTGCAACCAAATACTATTTACCAAAACTGTTTTAAAGTCAAATCGGGACATTTTCTCACCTTCGATATCAACCATAAAAGTATTAAAGAAGAGAAGTATTGGGATTTAGGAGATAGTTATGATAAACCTAAAGCAACACTTAGTGAAGAAGAGTTTAAAGAAGAGGCAGCAATTTTACTAAAAAAATCTATTAAAAAACGTATTGGTAAAGAAGCGAACTATGCTGCCTCTTTGAGTGGTGGATATGATAGTTCAACTATCGCTGCTCTGCTACAAGAACAGAGTGCCAAACAGATAAAAACATTTACTATCGGCTTTGAAGATGAGAGTATCAACGAAGCACCAGAAGCAAAAAAAATAGCACAGCATTTGGGTACAGAACATGTCGAGCACTACTTTTCTGCTTCAGATGCTCTAAATATCATCCCTAAACTCTCAGAAGTTTATGATGAACCTTTTTATGATAACGGCTCTATCCCTACCACGTTACTAGCTTCTATAGCAAAAGAACATGATGTAGATACACTCTTTGTTGGAGATGGTGGGGATGAAGTTTTTGCTACTGCTGATGATATAAAACGGTTTGATCATATCCTCTCACTACCACAACCTTTAAGAGATGGGATTTACCATATCTTAAACACTTTTAATCCTTCTGCTATAGCTTATATCAAAGATAACAAGAATATTCCTACAAAATATTATAAATTTATCAATATTTTAAAGGCTAAAAATATCCCAGAGATGGTTAAAGTCAAGATGACACTTTTTCACCCTTATGAGATAAACACATTACTGCAAAGTAATGATATTCACTATAAGAGTGTATTTGATGATATCTACTTTGGAAAATATGCCCAAAGTGTCGATAAAGTCATAGGGAGTTATTTTAAAACCTTTATGACTGATGGTGAGCTTATCAAAACAACCCAAGCTTTTTCTCATCAAAATATCTCCATTAGAGAACCTTATTTGGACTATGCGTTGATTGATTTTATGGCGCGTGTACCTAGTGAGATTAAAATCAAAAATGGAATCAAGAAAAATCTACTTAAACAGATAGCCTATGATTATATACCAAAACCACTACTTGATCGTCCTAAAAAAGGTTTTTCCGTGCCATTTTCAGCATGGATGAAAAATGAATTAAAACCACTTTTGATGGAAATACTCAGCGTTGAGAACCTAAAAAAAGATGGTATTTTAAATCCCGAATATGTCATAAATATACGAAATAACTTTTTAAATGGGAAAGAGGAATATAAATATAAACTTTGGTCGATACTACTCTATCAACTATGGTATGAAAAAAATATGCGCTAAAATTTAAAAGGATTTAATAAATGGGATGTGAAGTAGATTTAGAGAAGAAAGAGTACACAGCTCCAACTGTTGATTTTGATACTTGGAGTGAAGAAAAACTTTCAATTATCAAGGAATTAATCAATCAAAAAATAGCAACCATCACTAAACCAACAGTCGTAGTTTTTGAGATAGGACATTTTATGCTTCCTTGTGAAGAAGAAAATCTTGATTGGGCATTTAAAAATGTCACTTTTGCTGATGCCTTAGCAGGTAAAATTGTTCAAAAATACAAAAGAGATATAAAACTCCTACCGACACTCCTTGTTAACAACCTTGACAGTTCCAAAGAAGATGAGTCCCAAAAAACCTTAGAAAAAATGTTTGAGGGCAAAAAATATATCACCTTAAAATCGCTGAAGACACTCTCAGAGAGAAACCTCAAAAACCGTGCTTATAAAGCACTAAAAAAGAACCAAACCCTTGCTAACAGCTTTATACATATAGATGGAAAAGCCTATCTCAAAGATGAAGAGTATCAACATGATTTAGCCGCTGGCTTTGTAGATGATGATGGAAATATCATCCCAAGATGTGGACTTATTCTCACAAGTTTCTTGGATAAAGTAGCAGAGTTTTCTAAAGCGAGAATGTATCCTCATACTGACTATGAAGTGATATTTGTCTCTTTTTCCCAAGAGTTTCATGAGTACGAACGCGTCAAACTAGGTGTTGATATCTACGCTTCAACACATACAGATATCACCATCACACCTATTGTCATGCACTGGGGATATGCAATTGATCAATGTCACATTTCACATCGAAATGCTGATGAAAAAACGTGGCAAACCATAGATTAGGTGAAAAAGTAATATGTGTGGTATTAGTGGTTTTATAGATTTTAAAGGGCATTCTAGCAAAGAAATATTGAAAAATATGACGGATACTCTTCACCATAGAGGACCCGATGATAGTGGGTATTCCCTGCGCCAATACGCTTTGGATACACAAATCGGATTGGGTCATAGAAGACTCTCTATCCTAGACTTAAGTACACATGGTCATCAACCTATGTTCTTTGAAGATATCGAGATAGTCTACAATGGTGAAGTCTACAACTTTGATGAGATCAAACAAGAGTTACTAACATATAACTATACTTTTGAATCTCATTCTGATACGGAAGTCATTCTCAAAGCTTATCACAAGTGGGGATTAGACGCCATAGATAAGTTCAACGGTATGTTTGCCATAACACTCTATGATAAAAAAAAGGACAAAGTTTATATCATCCGTGATAGATCAGGCATTAAACCACTTTTTTGGTACCAAAAAGATGGATTATTTCTTTATGCTAGTGAACTAAAAAGTTTTCACCAGCATCCAAAGTTTCAAAAACAAATCAACCACAACGCTTTAGCACTCTTTTTACAATACCAATATATTCCCGAGCCTCATTCTATATTTGAAAACTGTTTTAAGCTTCAAGCGGGACACTACTTAGAGATAGATTTGATATCACAAGATGTATCGCAACATCAATATTGGGATGTCATCGATGCTTATAACAAACCCAAACTAGATATCAGTGAAGAAGATGCCATCAATGAGACAGAAAAGATACTCACCTCTGCTTTTGAATATAGAATGGTCTCTGATGTACCTGTAGGTATCTTTTTAAGTGGTGGTTATGATAGTTCAGTGGTAACAGCACTTTTACAAAAAGACCGCAGTCAAAAGCTTAAAACTTTTACCATAGGATTTCATGAAAAAGGGTATGATGAAACTCCTTATGCACGAGAAGTGGCAGCACATCTGGGGACTGAGCATACAGAGTATTATTGTACACAAAAAGATGCATTAGAAATTATCCCCAAATTAGCAGAGATTTTTGATGAACCTTTTAGTGATGATTCAGCTATTCCGACGACGCTTGTTAGCCAATTAGCACGAAAAGAAGTTACCGTGGCACTGAGCGCTGATGGTGGAGATGAACTTTTTGCAGGATATAACAAATATGCCCTCTCTTCACGATACTATAATTTTTTCGCTAAGGTACCAAAACTAGCACGCACACCACTAAGTGCCTTGATGGGAAATATCAATCCAAACAATATCCCAATCGCAAAAAATAGCTATAACTTTGCCACAAAATATGAAAAAGCAAAAAATATTCTTAATGCAGACAACTGTACAGAAGTGATGCAACATGTTTCTCAGCATATCACCAGTCATGAACTTAGAAGTATTCTTAAAAGTGATTTTACACTGGCAAAGACAAACTTTGATACAGCCTCATTACTAAATATAGATAACAATAACTTGGATAGTATGTTAGCCATAGATTATAAAACATATATGCTAGATGATATCTTAACGAAAGTAGATCGTGCCACGATGAGTGTTTCTTTGGAGGGAAGAGAACCCCTTTTAGATTATAGACTCATCGAGTTTGTCGCCACCTTACCTTCCCAGTATAAACTAAAAGACAACAACACAAAACATATACTCAAAGAAATCACCCATAGATATATCCCCAAAGAGATGATGGATAGACCTAAAATGGGATTTGGCGTTCCTTTGATGGAGTGGTTTAAAGATGAACTAAAAGAGTACTTTTTAGTCTATTTTGATGAAGAGAGACTAAAAAGAGAGGGGATGTTTAATGCCCAAAAAGTTGTTTGGATGCGTGATAGATATCTGCGAGGAGAAAAAGTAGACATAGAAATTCTCTGGTCCTTACTTATCTTTCAGATGTGGTATGAAAAGTGGATGTAAGGGGTTTTTGTTATCTAGCTACACAGAGGCTCAGACCACAGAGAGGATTTGTCCTCGCAGTTGCTAGATAACAAGAACTACTTACAACCTCAAATCTCTTTTTCTAAACTTGAAAAATATATAATATCCCTTAGTTGTGATGATAGCGCCACCAATGATAAAGAGGTTTAACCAAGCCAAGCCAATCACTTCAAAATAATGAATCACAGGATACACCAACACAAGATTCAATAAACCCGCTATGATGATGATATTGTTAAGTAGTTTGGACTCATCTAACACTACCAATACATTGGTAAAATGCGTCGCAAAAACAGTAATAGCCAAAAGAGGTGTCAATATCTGCAATAGTGTCACGATAATGATATCTGGCGTACCTCCAGTAAATACAGATAAAATCTCAGGCGCATAATAATAGACCATACCAGCCAAAGGTATCATGATAGCCAGTAACGCGAATGAAACTTGCGTATTTCGCTTATAAAATGTTGGTACTGACTCTTTATATAACTTGGCAAGATAAGGGTAAATCGCTTGTGGCAATGAAGCGATGATACTGCCTCCTGCCCGTACTATTTTTTCAACGATAGAGTAATATCCCACGATGGCATTGCTAGCAAAAAAACCTAAGATGATGATATTGACACTTTGATAGAGTTGTACACCAACACGAGAAGTAAAGATATACCAAGCATCTTTAAGATAGTAGAGATAACGATCTTGCGATTGCACAGAAAAACGCACACCAAATTTTTGCACAGCTATCTTAAATGCCCATGCACCCGCTACCAATGAGCCCAATGAATAAAAGACAAAAACTAAAAACAAATCTTCGGGGTTTTTAACAAAGATAAAGATAGCCACAGCAAAGATGATTTTCGAGACGGCATTGAGTACCGTGATATAGCGCATCTTTTCGATACCTTGAAAAAACCAAACAGGGAAAAGTACCTGCCCAAGTATCAATCCATACGCGTAAACATACAAAGAACCATCTTGCCCAAATTTATCAACGGTGGCAATTAAAAGCAGTAAAAAAAGAAAGAACAGTAGTGCCATTATCGCCTTTATCATGATAACAGAAGAGAAGATTTCATTGATTTTTGCTTGATTATCACTATTTATGGAGATATGTTTAGTAGCAGAAAGATTAAATCCATAATCAGTGATGATCTCCGCATACAGCATCACCGCCATGATAAATGAAAACAGACCAAATTGATCCACACCCAATACCCGAACAAGATAAGGAAAGGTAATCAAAGGAATGAGCATATTGATGCCCTGCAAGGCAGTCAAAGATAAAAAATTATCCATTAGCCGTTTAAATGTACTTTGCTTTGCCCGCATCAATGCCCTTTTACTGTTTAACTTATATCGACATTTTTACAAGTTTAAATAACTTCTTGAATCTTTCTTATTACAGCTATCGTTTGTTCTAAATCTTCAAGCTTCAACATATTTGGACCATCACTCAGTGCGCAGTTTGGATCAAAGTGTGTTTCAAAGAAAAAACCATCTACTCCAACTGCTGCGGCTGCTTTTGCTAAAGGTGTAACAAACTCTCTTTTTCCAGAGCTACTTCCCCCAGCTCCTCCAGGCATCTGCACGGCATGGGTTGCATCAAATACCACTGGTGCAAATTGTCTCATAATCAGTAAAGAACGCATATCCACTACGAGGTTTCCATAGCCAAAACTAGATCCTCTCTCAGTTAACCAGAGTTTTGCCTTTTGGCTATTTTCATAAGTAGCTTCATCAAAACCTCTTGTTTTTAAAACCTTCATCGCAGAGTACTCCATATCTACAGGATTCATAAACTGCCCTTTTTTGATGTTGACAACACAATCAGAATTTGCTGCTTCTACTAATAAGTCTGTTTGTCGACATAAAAAAGCAGGGATTTGCAACACATCTACTACAGAAGCAGCTTCTTTGACTTGCCATGTTTCGTGTACATCAGTTAAAAGTTTATAGCCAAACTCTTTTTGTACCTCTTCAAGCATCTTCAAACCTTCATGTACACCAGGCCCTCTAAAACTCTCTAGTGACGTACGGTTTGCTTTGTCAAAACTCGCTTTGAAATAAAAATCAATTTTTTCATCTTCATGATACTGCATCAAATTTTCTGCAATTCTCATCATATTGTCACGGCTCTCTATCACACATGGTCCAGAAATTAATATCATTTTATCCCCTTTATTTTTCAAATTTAAAATTTTTCATCTTACCGATTACATCACCATACATCACAACATCTTTTACGATAACTCTATCACAGATGCCATCATCTGTAATATTGACAAAAAGTTCACCCTTTTTACTGTAAAAAAGCTTCTGATTTAAAACCACTATCAAGAGATTTATGTCTCTTTGAAGTAAACTTTTAATCTCATCCTTTTGCTTTCCTTGTGGCATCTCAACAGTTAAGTGACCATCTTTACCATTGGCACCTACGGCATAAAGTGTTACTTTTTTCTGGGGTGCTAAATCCTCACCTATCAAATAATCTAAATTAAAAAAGAGGGTTAAGATATCATTGTCAGCATAATAGGCAAGTTTTTCTCTTGATTCTGTCACTTTATTGCCATCAACATTTGTTTTGACGATAATAACCTCTTTTTTATCATGATTAAAAAAGTAACGCTTACGCTCCTCTTTTGAGCCCCAAGCACGATTTTTCACAAAAAGATTTGGTACAAATTTCCCATTTTTTATGATTCCTGTACTTTCATAGACCTCTTCTCGTCCACGAGAAAGAAACTTTGTCATTCCCTTCCCTTCTGCTTTGATACGCACTTTATAGGTACCATCTTCAATCGTTAAGTCTGCATGTGCCAAGCCAACAACGCCTATGACACCATAAGAGACTTCATAATCTGCAGAAATCGATTTAAAGTTAAATCCAAAAAGTTGAAATGGTAAAAAAAGTAGTATCATAATTAAAAGATGTTTCATGTGGTAAATTCTATACTTATTTAGATAAAATATCCCCATGCAAAATATAGTAGATTTCTTCAGTTCATCAGACAGTACCTTCGCCTCATTGATGGTAAACCTCTCTACCCTTTCTTATACAAAAATAGTCGTAGCCGTTTTAATTTTTCTTTTTTTTCTACTACTTCGCCGTATCTTTGCTCTATTTGTCATCAAAGTACTTAAAAAGTTTTTTGATAAAACAGAAAATAAGATTGATGATAAAAGTATTGCTATCCTTTTAGGTCCTGTTAGTTTTATCTTTATTATCATCGGTTTTAATGCTTTTTTAGCCATGTTAGATATTCATACTGATTTTTCTGCAAAACTTTCTAAATCTTTAGTCGTTTCTAACATTTTTTGGTTTCTATATCTGCTTATAGAGCTCTTTAAAACAGCTTTTTCCTTTTTTACAAAGCAGTACTCACAAACACTCTCCCAAGAGATATCGAAATTTTTAACAAGAATCTTTAAAATCATTGTTATTTCTGTAGGAACGATGTCACTCTTACAAGTGTGGAATATCAATGTCACTGGTTTTGTTGCTTCTTTAGGTCTAGGTGGTCTTGCTTTTGCCCTTGCTGCTAAAGATGCGGCTGCCAATATCTTTGGCTCTATCGCTATCATCGCTGATAAAGCTATCTCTGTAGGTGAGTGGATAAAGGTTGATGGTGTAGAAGGTACTGTCATGGATATTGGTATGCGTACCACTAAAATAAAAAGTTTTGAAAATGCTATCATCACCATGCCAAATCAAATCATCGCTAACTCTAAAATCATCAACTATTCAAGAAGAAAAGAGAGACGTATCAAAGCACGCATAGGACTCACTTATGATACCACTTCCACTCAGATGCAACAGATACTCAAAGATATTAAAACCATGCTTGAAACCAACGCTGGTGTTTCTCAAAAAAGTACAATGATTGTCAACTTTGAACGTTTTGATGACTCTAGTCTTACTATTTTCCTCTATTTCTTTGCAAATACGGCAAATTGGATAAAATATCTCGATATCAAAGAAGAGTTAAATCTAAATATCATTAAAATAGTACAAGACAACGGTACAAGTTTTGCATTCCCATCGCAAACCATATATATAGAAAATTCAAAAGAAGACCTATCATGATAAAAATCGCCCTACTTGGAAAACCAAACGTTGGTAAGAGTTCGCTCTTTAACCGCTTCTCACGCAAACTAGATGCCATCACCTCAGATGTATCAGGAACTACCCGTGATATCAAAAAATCTGAAATCCTGATGAATGGTAAACCTATCCTTCTTATGGATACAGGTGGATTAGATGACTCAACCACCCTTTTTCAATCCGTACAAGCAAAATCTTTTCAAGCCGCTGATATGGCTGATATCATCCTATATATAGTAGATGGAAAAACGCTTCCTTCAGATGAAGATAAAGCGATATTTTTCTCTTTACAAAAACTAGGTAAACCTTTAGCACTCATCGTAAATAAAATGGATAGTGACAAACAAAGCGATGAAATCGGCTGGGAGTTTCACTCTTTTGGGGCAAAAAACCTCTTTTTTCTCTCAGTTTCACACAACCGCGGTACCAAACTTTTAACTGACTGGATAGACACATTTTTGCCTGCCCTTCCTGAAGAAGAAAATACTCAAGAAGAAGATGAATTTACCATTGAAAACATGCAAGAGGTTGAAGAGACTATCCAAGAAGAGGAAGAGTCCGACGAAATAAAGATAGCCATCATTGGGCGTGTTAATGTAGGAAAAAGTTCCCTCTTAAATGCCCTCATTGGTGAAGATCGCTCCGTTGTTAGTGATGTTGCTGGAACTACTATCGATCCTGTGGATGAAACATTTGAGTATAAAGAGAGACAATTCACCTTTGTTGATACAGCAGGGATACGAAAGCGTGGAAAGATTGATGGGATTGAGAGGCACGCGCTACAAAGAACGCAACGGATGCTTGAGACAGCAGATTTGGCACTTATCGTACTTGATGCATCTGAGCCTTTTAAAGAGTTAGATGAAAAGATTGCCCATTTGGTCGAAAAGTTTGCTCTTGGCTGTATTATTGTGCTCAACAAGTGGGATATTGCGGCAGAAGATTATGATAAAAATGTTGAACTTGTTCGTGATCGTTTTAAGTTTCTCTCTTATGCCCCTATCATTACCCTTTCAGCACTCTCTCATAAGCGTGTGCATAAGATAAATGATATGATTTTAAGAGTGTATGATAACTACACCAGACGCATATCCACTTCTAAACTTAATGAAGTGATCAAGTATGCTAGTATCAAACATCACCTTCCAGCAGATATGGGGAAATTGGTTAAGATTTACTTTGCAACACAGTATGAGAGTAAACCACCACGAATTGCTCTTGTCATGAACAGACCAAACGCCTTACACTTTTCATACAATAGATATTTAGTCAACCAACTACGTGATGCTTTTGATTTTGAAGGGGTGCCTATCATCATCGAAGCAAAAGCCAAAAAAGTAGACGAAGAGAGAGCGGAGAGATATCTGTGAAAAATATCATCTTAGTCGGATTTATGGGTGTAGGAAAAGGTACCGTGGCTAGAGCACTAGCCAAAGAGAGTGGTGCTTATGCCATCGACACGGATGATATGATTGAGAGTCTTGAAAATCGTAGAATCAAGGATATCTTTATCGAAGATGGAGAGGCATATTTTCGCGACTTAGAGAAAAAAACGGCAAAATGGCTTGAAAAAAATGTCTCTAATGCTATCATTTCTACGGGTGGAGGATTTTATAAAGTAAAAAATCTCAATAAAATTGCCAAGGTTATTTTACTAGATGCGTCATTTGAGTATATCTATCAACAGATTTTAGACCATCCAAATGCAAAGAGAAAACTGGCTAAAAGACCACTATTTCAAGATATAAAAAAAGCCAAAGCACTTTATAAAGAGCGAATTCCTTTATATAAGGGAGTTGCTGATGCGGTTATCATGATAGAGGGTAAAAGTCCCGAAAAGATAGCAAAAGAGATTTTAAAAAGCCACTCATGCTAGAGAAAACTCTTTTATCATCTCCATCTTAGATTCAAAGTTTTCAAAACTATGATTTCCACCTTCTTCTATCACTATAGCACTATCATGATACTTTGTTTTAGCCTCTTGATAGTCAAGTACTTCATCTCCTGTTTGCAAAAGAACGATATGGTTATTAGGATTTATACTCTTTACTTCATACGCTTTTAGAGAATCAATATGAGATTGTATAAGGCTATAATCACTGCTATCATGATAAGCGTGATTTAATCCTAAATGTTCTGCTAAAGTGTTATAAGGATATACCGAAGGATTGACCAAAACAGCTTTTATCCTAAACTTATCAGCAAAATAAGTAGCGTAGTACCCGCCTAATGACGAACCTACTAAAGTGACATTTTCTGTTTTGACAAGTAGTGTTAGCATTTGACTTAGTGTATCAATGGCTAGTTCGGGAATATAAGAGAGTGAAGGCGAAAAAACCTCATCCTCTCCGAAATACTCTTTTAAAACTTTTGCTTTGTCAGAAAATCCACTAGAGCCAAACCCATGGATATAAACTAGCATCTTAATTTACGTAAAATGAGCCAAGCCCATTTTCCTACGCTATCCGCTATGGACTCTTCAGCAGAGTGCTCACGCACAGATGAACCGTGCTTATTACAAACTACCATATTTTGAGTTCGTTATATAGGCTATCTCTCTCTACAGGTCTGAATCCACTATTTTTGATAAAGTTCACAAATTCATCAAGTGGCATACCTGCCCCACTTTTTGCCCCAGCAGCTGAATTTATCATCTCTTTTTCAATCGTTCCATCTAAATCATCTGCGCCAAACTCTTGACTTACAAGAGCAAGATTTATCGTTGACGTTACCCAATAAGCTTTAAGATGAGGAATATTGTCAAGTACGATACGGCTAATTGCCATAGTTTTAAGTATCTCTTGTGAAGAGAGAAAGTTTTTAACATTTAAAAAGTTATTATCTCGCTGATAAACAAGTGGGATAAACGTGTTAAACCCACCTGTGATATCTTGTAACTCTCTTAGACGTATCATATGGTCTACTCTATGATGACGCTCTTCTATATGTCCAAAAAGCATCGTTGCATTTGATTTTCTACCTCTCTCATGCCAAAGCTTGTGAATCTCCATCCATTGATCAGAAGTAACCTTCCCTTTACAGATGATATCACGAACCTCTTCATCAAAGATTTCTGCACCTCCACCAGGCATAGAATCTACACCACTTTCTACCATCATATCGATGATTTCACCATAAGAGTGATTATACTCTTCAGCCAAAAAGTTGATTTCAGCTGCTGTAAGTGCCTTTACATGAACATCAGGATGTGCTTTTTTGATTTTTGAGAAGACATTCATATACCACTCTAAACCTGCATCAGGATTATGTGCTGAGACGATATGTATCTCTTTAGCACCACGCGCACTTGATTCACCCACAATTTGTACTATCTCATCATGACTCATAGTGTAAGGATTTGGATTTTTTCTAGAAGCCGAAAAGGCACAAAATTTACAGATGTCTTTACAGATATTTGTAGGATTGATATGACGGTTGATATTAAAAAAGGATTTCTTTCCCCACATCTCTTCTCTGATACCGTTGGCAAGTTTGCCTAAGGTAAAGAGATCAAGTTCATAAAGCTCTAAAGCTTCTTCATATGTCACTCTCTCTCTATTTTTTACTTTTTGGATAATTGTATTCATAATAGCCTTTTCCCCTATAATTAAAGGCTATTATACATAGAGTTTAATTAATCTGCAAAAACTACCATGCCATTTCGAATTAAAAGCTTATCAGTCTTCTCTTCTTCTGCTTTTAACTGTGCCAATTCAGCAGTTTTTTTCTCTTCTACCTCTTGTAAAGCTCTCACACGATTATACTCAGCCAACTCTTTTTCTGCTGCGATACGCTCTTCTTTGGCTATTCTTTCAGCCTCTGCTTTAGCTGCTTTTTCTTGGGCAACTCTTATTTTTTCTAAACGCTTTTTATTTGCTGCCTCTTTTTTCTTTAGGCGCAAAACTTCTGCTTTTTTACGTTCTATTGCTAACTGTGCTAAAGTATTTTCTTTAACCCTTTGTTTATCTACCTCTTTTTTCATTACCAAGGCTTTTGCTGCTGCTTGGGCTTTTGCAATCTTCTCTTGAGTAATTCTCATCTTTTCCAAATGTTTGGATTCTGCTTCCGCCTTTAAAGCAAGTAGGCGTTTTTTCTCTTTTCCTAAAGTTTCTGCCTCTAACTTTTTTTCTGTAGCTAAGGCTTTTTCTTCTTTCATTTTATGTAGACGTTCTTGCTCTTTTTGTTTTGTTTTTTCAACTAAATCACGCTCTAATTTTGCTAACTTTTCAGCCAACAGTGCTTCATTTTCAGCCATCTGTGCTTTAAGTGCTTTTAAACTTTTCTGCATTTTAATGACAGAAGTATCTTTTGAGACTTTCTCTTGATCTTTTTCATCAAACATCTCTTCTACCACTTTCGGTGTAATCCATTTTTGCTTTTTTGCTTCTTTGATTTTTTTAACAGCTGGTTTTACTTTGGCTCGTTCAATGACTTTAGGTTTTTCTAGTGCTTCTAATATAGGCGCTTTTTTATGCCACTTCCCACCAAACATAAAGTCCAAACCAAGTGTCCCCACATAATCTATACTCTCAGAATCTAACTTACCTAAAGTTTTTGCTTCTAAGGTGATATTAAAATAGTCAGATATACGATACTTAAATCCTAATCCTGCATTGATAAAGGCTTGACTTTGTGTATCATGATACGCTTCATAGACGCGACTCACATTCTCATACCCACCACCAAGTAAGATGTAGGGTGTGATGTTCAGCTCTTCTTCCCCATCTACAATCATATTCATATAATAACGGTCAAGATCCGTATCTAACACGATACCTTCATAAGCTATACCACCTAAATGCTCATATCCCAGTTGTAAAGCATAACTTTGTGTCTCTCTCTCATAAAAAGTAGCACTTAGTCCTACTAATGATCCATTTTCTAATTGACTAATATCATCAAAAACGTTAATACCAGAGTAGATATTAACATGATAGGGTTGCTTATCTCCCGCACTGGCATAGGTTGCCAAAATAAGTGCTAAAGATAGTATTGATTTTCTCATTCTTTCCTCTTTTTCTATCTATAGACTTACTGCATTTTATAAATAAATGCATCTGATTTGATACTTTTTAAAGCACCCTTAGCGGTGAGAGCATCTGCTCGTGTCAGATAAGGCCCTACTAACACTAAGTTTGTATTTTCTCTTATATGTACTTTGGTATTATTATAGCCCTTACCCGTCAAGTCATTTACCAATGGTTGTGTTGACGTACTATTTAGTGCTGCCATCTGCACATAATATTCTCCACTTGAAATTAATGTCTCGTTAACGTTTGAAACTGGAACTTCATCAAATGGCATAGTTGTTGCCATAGGAATTTCATCATAAGAAGAAGTTGCTGCAACTGTACTTGTTTTGACCCCTGCATCTATCTCATTAACCATGGCTGTTAACGCATCTATATGGTTAGTAGTTTCTATCATCGGTGCTTTAACTATATTGATAGCCGTCTTAGGTGTTATCTTTGTTGCATCTTTTTTAAGATCCTTTTTTGAACCCAGTGCCATAATAGGCTCAAATACAGTACGCTGTTTTCCACCAAATGCATACCCTAATCCAACATTCACATTGAATCCTAAATCACGGGTGTCAAACTTTCCAATAGCACGTGTCTCTATCAATGCTTTGAAGTTATTGTCTATAAAGTATTTAAAGCCAAGCCCTAAATCAAGAAACCCTTGACTGGGCTCACCCTTAATCTCATCAGTTAAAAACTCATACCCTCCACCCAAAAAGAGGTAAGGAGTTACACTATACTCTTCTTCACCATCCACTACTAAATGTGTAAAAAGACGATGCAAATCAGTTTCCTCAGTCGAGTTTTCATACGCAATACCCATGGCACCTTCATAACCAACTTGCAATCCATACTTGTTCACTTCATCTTCATACATCGTTGCTCTGATTCCAAAAAGTGATGTATCATCCATCTTTGATGCGCTATCAAACTTATTATATCCTGCTGTTAGTGCTATTTCAGCGCGTATATCATCACTTGCTATAAGTGCTGATACTGCCATTAGGGAAAGTGTTACTATTACTTTTTTCATATTTACCTCATTAGATTTATAATCGTTATAGGTCTAATATCGACTAAAGAATGAATAAATGAAGTATATTAATTGTTTTTTGTATTAAATGTGAATATTTATAGGTAAATAGCCACTGGCGTGGCTATTTATTTACTTTGCGTGGTAGACAAAAGCATCATGTCTGACTTTTCTAAGCCCTTTTAATGCTTTACTAGCTGCCTTACGACTCTCATATGGTCCAACTAAAACACGGGTAAGATTTCCCTCACCTTTCAAGACGTGGTCATATCCTTTAGCATTTAATCTAGAGATGATAACATCAGGAGAATTTTTTCTTAACGCAATTACTTGTACATAATACCCTTGAATATCATTACTAGCATCTTCGAAACTCTCTGTAACATTTCCAGACGTCACATCGCAAACACTAACATCATTACTATCATAGACTATCTTAGTATCTACAACCTCACTCACAACAGGAGTTTCCACAACAACAGGGGCTACTTCCACGGGGGCAGGAATAGCTTCCACTACTGGTGCTTTTTTAGGTGTTAACGCTGCTAACTCTTTCATACTTAACGCTTTAATAGGAATACCTTTAACTGGTGTAGTTTGGCATGTTTCACCAAATTTAAAACCTACACCAACACTTCCTATGGCATCAGTATCTTGATCTTCAACCTTACGAATTACTCTTGCTTCTGCTACTAAATCAACTCTGTTATTAACACTATATCGCAGCCCTGCACCTGCATTATAAAATGCTTGAGAGTCTACATTTGTAGAAGCTTCAGACCTATGAAGTTTTTCATACCCCATACCAGCATTTACAAATGGAA
>Ga0209633_10003028_pt1 | contig 15710 bp, 15 predicted proteins | sample Cruoilmetagenom1_FD_187290 | JGI IMG/M metagenome (GOLD analysis project Ga0209633, IMG submission 187290) | Oil polluted marine microbial communities from Coal Oil Point, Santa Barbara, California, USA - Sample 1 (SPAdes) (version 2) | ecosystem: Environmental > Aquatic > Marine > Oil seeps ... | reverse complement strand
ATTCTTTAAAAAAACAAATAGAAGAATTAGAAAACCAATTGATAAGAAATCTAATTATGTGAAACGATGTGTAGCTATTGCAGGAGATTCATTAGAAATTAGAGATGGTTATATTTATATAAATGGTGAACCAACTAAATTACCGGATAGAGCTAAGCCACAATATTATTTTAAAGTAAATACTGGAGGACAAAGATTGAGTAATAATATGCTCACAAACCGATTTAAAGTAAGAGAAGGAGGGATAACGCAGGATGGGAATTATTTGTTAAACTTAACGGATAAAGATGCTGCAAAATTGGCGAAAAATCCAAGTGTAAAAAGTATAAACAAACGAATTACTCCAAAAGGTGAAGGAGAAAATGTTTTCCCTAATGTTTCTTCATTAGGGTGGAATAAGGATAATTACGGGCCTATATATATCCCCGAAAAGGGAAAAACTGTTCAACTAACAAAAGAGAGTTTGCCGTTTTATAAAAAGGTTATTACTGAATACGAAAAGAATTCCTTAATCGTCAATGGAGATGAGATTTTAATCAACGGTAAAGATGTTGATAGTTATACTTTTAAGCAGAATTATTACTGGATGATGGGAGACAACCGTCATAACTCTGAAGATGCGCGTTATTGGGGATTTGTTCCTTTTGACCATGTGGTTGGTAAGCCTGTTTTTATTTGGTTTAGTTGGAATACTGACGGGAAAGGAATAAACAAAATTCGTTGGGAACGATTATTTACAACAGTCGGCGGTAACGGTGAACCAGTCTCTTACTTTTACTACTTTTTAGCTGCATTGGCTTTATGGTTCGTTTATGATTTCATTAGAAAACGAAGAAAAGCCTAAAAATGTGTAATCGTTTATTGGATTCTAGGATTGATAGTAAAACAAATTAATATTAAATTGTCATTCCTGAGAACGCAGGAATCTCATCAGTCGTTTCTCAAATTTTAATGGATTTCTGCTTGCGCAGGAATGACAGCAAAGCAAATCAACAAATTAACATTGATTTTATATCCTACATATTTTTCTCCAATTGTACATTTTGTTGCTTTAGCAAAAGCTGATGAAATAATATATGAGGTTGAAGATAATTATCAAAAACAAACTTATAGAACCCGATGTTATATAGCTAGTTCTGATGGTAAGCATTTATTAAATATACCGGTACAGCATAACAAGAGTAAAAAAACCAAGGATGTTAAATTAGACACGAGCTTTCCATGGCACAAGCAACATATAAAATCGTTGCAAATAGCTTATAGGTCATCGCCTTATTTTGAGTTTTATGAGGATGAGATTATTTCATTATTTGATAAAATACCTCCATTTTTATTAGATTTCAATCTTGAATGTCAACATTTAATCCTTGATTTATTACAATTAAATACCCCTTTTACGACGACTAAAGAATATATTAAAGAATATGTTAACGTAGTTGATCTACGTTCTTTAGCAGATGCTAAATCTAATCGGGATTATAACTTTGATAAATACATACAGGTATTCTCTGACAAACACGGGTTCATCGAAAACTTAAGTATTTTAGATTTGCTCTTTATGGAAGGTCCGAATGCATTAAATTATCTCGAAAACCAATCCTTTGAAATTGATTAATGGAAATACTTAGGTTTTCAATACATTACGGCTTGCACCTTATTTTTCCGGGAATTATAGCCTATATCTTTTTTAAAAAGAATTGGAAAGTAGCATGGTTGCTAATGGTGCTTACAATGCTTATTGATCTAGATCATTTAGCTGCAAGTCCTATTTTTGACGCTACTAGATGCAGTATTAATTTTCACCTGTTGCATACTTATATAGCTGGAATAGGATATATAGTATTATTCTTTTTTAAGAAAACCAGAATTATTGCTGTCGGGTTGATATTTCATCTAATTACTGACGCAATAGATTGTCTTTGGTTGTAAATAATAAAACCACGAAAGATTATTAAGCCTTCTATGGCTAATTTTTACAATCACAATTATTTTTTTAAAGCATTTAATACCCACGCAATAATAAAAAAACCAACTCCCGTTATAATAGGAGGTAGTATTACTTTCGGAGCATAAAATCCGCCAAGATAGATCATAACGGCACCCAATAAAAAAAGAGCGATGGCAGAGACGGTTAAAACATTGTTTTTATCCATAATAGTTCATTTTAATTTGTTGGTATAGGTGGTGGACCTTCAGGAATAATGGGTGCGTAGACTTCATTTCCTTTACGTTTTACATATTCGGCCTTTACTTTTTCAACTAGTTTAGGGTTTTCAAAAAGATCAAGCATAGTCATTGCCATGGCATTTGACGCATACAACATACCTTTATGACCAATTGACATACCTCCACAAGCAACTACAGCCCATGAATGCCAAGGAGTATCTTTAGGTGCTGTAGTAACACCAAGATTGATATTGGCTACATTCCAACTTACATCTCCAACATCGGTTGAACCGCCACCGGGATGTTCTTTCGTTGCTAAAAGATCTTTTATTTCACTATCCATTCCCACTTGTGGTTTACCAGTTACTTCTTGAATCTTTTTACCAAAAGCAATTTCTTCATCCGTGTATTTAATAGGGCCTAAGAGTTCTAAATTCTTTTGCATTATCTCTCCACCCGTCCGATTTACCAATACTTCGTAAATACCTGAAATTAAAGAAACTTTATAATCAACATTAGCCATAATTGCAGCTCCTTCAGCCATTTTCATTGTTTGTTCATAAACTGGCATCATGCCTGACCTTTTGGTGTCTCTAACTCGCATCCATAATCTGGCATAATCGGGTACTACATTAACTACTTGTCCACCATCTTGAATATGATAATGCATTCTAACTGTTGGCTTTACGTGTTCACGATAATAATTAATTCCTGTTGTATATAACTCTAATGCGTCAGAAGCACTTCTACCGTTCCATGGGTCACCTGAAGCGTGTGCTGCCTGACCAAAAAATTCTATTTTATAATCAACAAGTGCTAATGAACTTTGCACATCTGCTTTCATTTCAGCTGATGGATGCCAACTGATATTCACATCAACATCATTCCATAAACCTTCACGAACCATCCATATTTTACCAAAATATTTTTCTTCAGAAGGTGTGCCTAAGAATTTTATGGTTCCTTTAATTTTACCTTGTTCCATCAGTTCTTTAATAGCAATTGCCGCACCTAAGCTCGCAGTACCAAAAAGATTGTGTCCGCAGCCATGTCCGGCAGCACCTTTATCTAAAGCCTCTTTTGTAGGTTGTGCTTTTTGTGAAATACCTGGCAACGCATCAAACTCGCCTAATACACTAATTATAGGCTGGCCAGAACCATAAGTCGCTACAAAGGCTGTTGGCATACCAGCAACACCTCTTTCTACTTTAAATCCGTTTTTTTCAGCATAATCAGCTAATAAGTTTGAAGATTTTTCTTCTTCGAAAGCAGTTTCGGCATTTGTCCATATTTCATCACTAATACTAATTAATGCTGCTTTGTGATTCTCGACAGAACTTGCAATTTTTGCTTTGTTTTTTGGAAGCTTTTTTTGTTGTGCACTTACTAAGAAATTAAATATAAAGCATAGTATAAATAAGAGGAGTTTTGTTTTCATAAGATGTGGTATTTGAATATGTTTATAAAACTACAAATTAATAATTAAACTATAATAATGCTTCTTTTAAGATACTAATTGGATGTTTAGCGGTTCTTTTGGTGCCATCATATATTTGATGTCTACAACTTGTGCCAGCAGCGCTAATAGTAGTTTCAGTGTCTAATTTTCTTATTTTTGAAAATAATGATTGTTCGCCAACTTTCATACTCAAGTCATAATGCTCTTTTTCATATCCAAAGGAACCTGCCATGCCACAGCAACCAGAATTTATAATGGTTACTTTGTAATTTTCTGGAATAGAAAGCATACTAAATGTTGCTTCGGTAGATGATAATGCTTTTTGATGACAATGCCCATGAATTTTGATGACTTTAGATGTTTTATTAAACTGATTAGATCTAATACTTCCTTTTATATATTCATTTTTAATAAACTCCTCAATGGTAAAAGTATATTTAGCGATTTGTTTTGCGGTTTCTTTATCATCAGCTAATCGTAAGTATTCATCCCTAAATGTTAAGATGGCAGAAGGTTCAATTCCCACCAGTGGCATTTCTTCAGTTATTAAGCCTTTAAAAAGTGCAATGTTTTTATTAGCTATTATTTTAGCTTCATCTAAAAATCCTTTTGAGATATGGCTTCGACCACTTTCTTCATTTTCACATACGATGACACTATATCCCAATGTATCTAATAATTTGATGGTATCTATGCCAATTTGAGTGTCATAATAATTTGTAAACTCATCGCAGAAAAGGTATAATATTTTACTGCTATGATGGTTGTTCTTAAGATTAGATTGATTTTTATGATACCAATTATGTAAGGTTTGCTTCGCCAATTTAGGTATATTTCGTTTTAAAGGAATACCTAATATAAATTTCGTTAATATGTTCCCAACCAGAATATTAGTAATTTCTGGAAACTTACTTCCTAATTTATTATATTTTACATTGTTCGCAAATAGCTTGGTTCTCAATGAAGGTGGATGCTCTTTTTGATATTGATATAAAAACTCGGCTTTAAAACTGGCTACATCAACATTACTCGGACATTCACTAGCACAGGCTTTACAACTTAGGCAGAGGTCAAAAACTTCTTTTAGTTCTTTATAGTCAAACTTATTTGATTTATTAGAATTCGTTAAAAACTCGCGTAAGGCGTTGGCTCTGGCTCTGGTTGTGTCTTTTTCATTTAATGTTGCTCTGTAACTCGGACACATACTGCCTCCGGCACTCGATAATTTTCTGCAATCACCTGAACCATTACATTTTTCTGAAGCTCGTAAAATTCCTAATGAATCTGAAAAATCCAATATTGTTTCTATTGCTGGTTCCTTTCTATCTATTTCATATCGTAGTGAAGCATCCATTGGAAAGGCATTAATAATTTTTCCTTTGTTAAAAATAGAATGTGGGTCAAAAGCTATTTTAATTCGTTTTAATAAGTCATAATTTTTTTGCCCGATCATAAATGGAATAAATGATCCGCGAACAATTCCATCACCATGTTCACCACTAAAAGAGCCTTTATATTTTTTAACTAGTTTGGCAGTTTCAGTTGTGATGGTCTTAAAAAGTTCAACGTCTTTAGCTTCCTTTAAATTTAAAATTGGACGCAAATGAATTTCTCCTGCACCTGCATGCGCATAATAAACCGCTTTCTGTTCATATTTCTCCATCATTGCGGTAAACTCTGCAATATATGCGGGTAAATCTTTAATATCGACGGCAGTATCTTCTATGCATGCTACAGCTTTAGCATCACCAACAATATTGCCTAGTAAACCTAATCCTGCACTACGTAAATCATTTGCCTTATCACAATCTTCATCATATAGTTTGGGAAATGCATAGCCTAGATTCTGTTCTTTTAATTTATCGATGAGTTTATTTGCCAAATTCTCTACTTCAGTAGTAGAATTTGCTTTTACTTCTAATAATAAAACGCCTTCTGGATCACCTTCAATAAAAAATCTATTCTGTAGTTGCGCACGATTACTTTTTGTACAATCTAAAATAGTTTTATCCATGAGCTCACAAGTATATAAATTATGATTCATGGCAATCAAAACTGCTTCTAGACTCTCTTGTAAACTCTTAAAATGTGCAGCAACAACAATTTTATATTTAGGAGGTAGCACATCTAATTTAACTGTAATTGAAGTTGTAAAAGCCAGTGTACCTTCACTACCACATAATAATTTGGCAATATTAATTTTTTCATTATGTTCTGAAAAAGCAGAAGTTTTAATTAATTCATCAACAGCATATCCTGTATTGCGTCTATGGATAGTTTTTTTTGGAAATTCACGTAAAATTTCTACTTGAGCTTCTTCGTTAGAAAGTTCGTTATGAATTGTTTTATAAATCTTATTTTCTAAAGTTGAACCTAGTCGTTTGGCCTTGAATTCATCCACGCTAAGTGAATTAAAAACAGCCTCAGAGCCATCAGAAAGAATTGTTTCCAGGTTGATTATCTTATCTCGAGTTACACCATACTGAATTGAAGTTGTTCCTGACGAATTATTACCCACCATACCACCTATCATACAGCGATTACTTGTAGAAGTATTCGGGCCGAAAAAGAATCCAAATGGTTCTAAGAAATGATTCAACTCATCACGAATAACACCGGGTTGTACAGTGACGGTTTTATTACGCTCATCAAAAGCTAAGATCTGAGTAAAATGTTTAGAAACATCAACGATGATACCATCACCAACGCATTGACCTGCCAAAGAAGTCCCGGCAGCTCTTGGTATTAATGTAATATTATTTTGTGTAGCAAATGCAATTAATTGTTTGAGATCATCCTTTGTTTTAGGATAAGCAACGGCAAGTGGTATTTTTCTATAGACAGAAGCATCTGTTGCATAAATACTTTTGTGTAGATCATCAAAAAAGAGCTCTCCGGATAATTGTTCGGAAAGCTCTTGCATATGCCGTTTGGTTAGTGAATTTGGCATATTAATTTATTTGTGTACCATTATTTGAATGAGAAGATGATTTCAATAATACAATGTTTCCATCATTATTTTGAACACCTAATACCAAACATTCACTAATAAAATTAGCAATTTGTTTTGGTCTAAAATTTACAACGGCCGTTATTTGCCTGTTTAATAAATCTTTTTTGGAATATAATGAGGTGATTTGTGCACTTGACTTTTTAATACCAATACTTCCAAAGTCAATAGCGAGTTGATATGCAGGCTTTTTGGCTTTAGGAAAATCATTTACTTCAATTATTGTACCTATTCTTATATCGACTTTAGAGAAATCTTCAAACGAAATAACTTCTGACATTTATTTTGTAACTTTAAAGCTATAAATCTACAAATAAATTCTAAAAATGGCTAGTACTCTTTCAAATATGCTTCCATTAGGAACAATTGCACCGGGATTTATATTATTTGATACAGTTTCTGATGTAGAACTCTCGCTTTTTGAAAATAGAGGAGATAAAGCTACTGTCATCTTTTTTATTTGTAATCATTGTCCGTTTGTCATTCATGTAAATGATGAATTAGTAAGGATAGCTAATGATTACACTGATAAGAATATTTCTTTTATTGCTATTTCATCAAATGATGTGATTAATTATCCAGAAGATGCACCACATTTAATGCGAAAAAAAGCAATCGAATTAAAATATCCTTTTCCTTATTTGTACGATGAATCTCAAGAAGTTGCAAAAGCATATGATGCAGCTTGTACTCCGGATACCTTTATGTTTGATGCTAATTTAAAATTGGTTTACCGCGGGCAATTAGATGATTCTCGTCCGGGAAACGGAATTAAAGTGACGGGAAAAGATCTACGGCATGCGTTGGACTGTTTACTGGAAGGAAAAGAAAATTTTGAGGTCCAAAAACCTAGTATTGGCTGTGGCATTAAGTGGAAGGATTAATATTCAGTCTTCAGTCTTCAGTCTTCAGTCTCCAGTTGGCAGTTTTCTGTTAGTCTTAGAAATTCATATCCTTTTTAATTAGCATTTATGAATACTGCTTGCTGAAGAGTAGACACTGCTAGCTAGTTAGTCCATCCCTTTCTTTTTAGCAAATTATGAATATGCGCATAATGATGTTTACAATGCCAGGCATAAATGCCAATATTTTCTTCCAATGATACTTCTTCATTGCCATCAGGATGGATAAATACCTGTTTTAATTCTTCAGTAGTTAAATCTCTTAAAAAATAGGTCCATTTTGCATGTAATGCCGTCAATGAATTTAAAGAGAGTAGGATAGGAGCTGATTTACTATCATCTAATTCAGCCCAACGATCTTCATAGTATGCTTTTATGATGGGTTTATCCTCGGTGAGTGCCCACTTAAAACGAGTGTAGCTATTATGATGACTATCAGCCAAATGATGTATAACCTGTCTGATGGTCCATCCATTAGGTCTATACGATGTATCTAATTGTTCATTGGATAAGTTAATTACGAGATTGGTTAATTGTTGCGGAAAATTTTCTAAAACGGTAATCCATTCCTTAATTTGTTCAAGAGATATGGTATTAGGAATTTCGGCCTTACCAATTGGATATTTAAGTTGTTCTAAGTTTATCGGTTCCAATTTTTAAGGGTTTGTTTATGAGTTAAAAAGATAGTTCTGTTTCAATACTAAAACAAGTTCAGCATAAGTCTAAAATATCGATTGATAAACAAAGTTAACCTATTAAACTATAAAATCAAATAAAAAACGCTCCTTAAAGGAGCGTTTTATTTAATTTACATTCATTAATTCTACATCAAAAATTAACGGAGCATCTGGTGGAATAACACCACCCGCACCACTAGAACCATATGCTAAATGAGACGGAATTACAAAACGGGCTTTATCACCTACGTTTAATAACTGTATGCCTTCATCCCAACCTGCAATAACTTGGCCTACACCTATAGAAAAATCGATTGGTTGTTTGCGTTGGTAAGAAGAATCGAATACGGTACCATCTAATAACTGTCCTTTGTAATGTACAGATACTTTATCTCCTTTAGCTGCTTTTTGACCACTTCCTTCTTGAATGATCTGATATCTTAATCCACTATCTGTTTTTTTAAATCCTGCAGAAACAGCATTTAACGCTTCTTCTTGTTTTGATTTTTCCTCAGCTTCACGTTTCGCTCTTGAACCTTCAAAAGTTCTAAATGCTTCAATAGCATTAAATTCTTCAGCAGATTCTCCAACAGCAATAATTTCTATGGAAGTCAAAGCATCGTTTTGTTGAATAGCATCAACAATGTCTTGACCTTTAACAACATTTCCAAAAACAGTATGTTTGTTATCTAACCAGGGTGTTTCAACATGCGTAATAAAGAATTGGCTTCCGTTAGTGGCCGGTCCTGAGTTTGCCATAGACAAAATACCAGGTTTATCGTGTTTCAAATCTGAATGAAATTCATCATCAAAGCTATAACCAGGATTTCCCGTCCCAGTTCCTTGCGGACAACCACCTTGTATCATAAAATCTGGAATAACTCTATGAAAATTTAAACCGTTATAATAAGGCGTTCCTTGAGGTTTTATTTCATTTTCTAAGTTTCCTTCCGATAAAGCAACAAAGTTACCTACGGTTCCAGGTGTTTTTTCAAATTCTAGATTTATTAATATCTCTCCTTTAGAAGTATTCAGTTTTGCGTATAATCCGTTTGTCATTTTTTAAATTTATTAGGATGCAAATATACTGATTGATTTTATATTTTTAAATTTCGAGTTGTTATTTATTTGTGAAATATTATAAAGTAAAAAGCCCTCCAAATGGAAGGCTTCTTAAAGATTGGGTTGAGTATTCCTTTTATTTATTGTTTGATGATTTTAAAACTACCTTCCTTTTGACCAATAGCTACGTTTACAATATAAACTCCTACTGGTAAATTCCTCATATTTACTTTAGATTCTAATGTAAGAGGTTTTTTAGCAATTACTTTTTGACCTATCGTATTGTATACATTAATAACAGTTATATCTTCATTAGCCTGTAAGGTTAAGAAATCATTGACAACAGGGTTTGGATAGTAATTAAACCCTAAATCAATTAAATCGCCAATATTGGCAGTAGCTGTATTTAAGAGTTTGTAATTGTCAATTCCTAGTCCCCATGTTTGGGTATTCTCATCATCATATATAAATTTTACTTTAAAGGCATTATTAATATATGCGCTTACATCAATATTTTTTGTTTGATTTGTTCCTGTATTAGGTGGTGTATCATCTCCGTCAACAAAAAGTACATTTTGCCATGCAGATCCATCCCATACATCAACCATAAAATCGCCAGAATTACCAAAAGTTTGATGATTATAGACTAACTCAATCCCAGCGCTTACTACATTTGCAGCAACTAGATCTACAGAGGGACCAACTAATTCAATTTGATTATTGATAAATTCTCCACAAATGTTATCATCAAATATAACACCACCTGTTGCAAAAGAAGCATAAATGCCAGTTGTACCCGAACCACTACCGCGTAAATTTCCGGTGTAACCAAACTCCCATGTACATCCTGATGGTCCAGAAGTTCCAGACCAACCGGCAGGCATAGTAGCTCCGTTAAAATTTTCTTCTTGTATTTGTGCATTACTTATAAAGCCTACACAGAATAATATATATATATAATTTAATTTTTTCATCGGATTAAAATTTTAATTAAAACTGTTGTTAACTTTATTCAAATTCCACACGTTGAATGAATACACTAGAGTTTCCGGCAGCATCAGTAACTACCCACTCTCTAATTATCATATTAACTCTTCTATTCACACATTTGTCTAATGAAGCATACATATCAATATGCTGTGAATTTTCTCCTCCAACAGTTTCTCCGTTAACAGTACCTTCGTATGATAACCAAAAACCTATTCCGTAATCTCCATAAACATCTCTAGGACCAATGTCCATATTATGAAGATTTGTATTGCTTAATAAGGTTAAGTTTGAACCGGTATAAGAGCCAAATCCTTCTAATTTATATGGTTTTGAAAAATCAACACTTGCATATAAACGTTGTTCTCTCAACGTATCATTTTCAATATTTCCTCCGGCTGCTACCCATGTGTTAAAATCTACAAGTGTTTCAAAGAATATTTCTACTATCCATCCGGAAGTTGTCTCAGTATTATTTACAACTCTACCATGTATTTTAGCAGAACCATCGTCAAATTTTTCGAAATATCCATTCTCCCAATGATGCCATTTATCAAATGGAAAACTGTGGAACCAAATATTAGAATCTGTAGGGATATTAAAATCAGCATTCATAGGTCCAAAGTCAATAAAACAAGATTCAGATCCTTCATATTCATTATATTGAACAGTAACTGCAGAGCAATTATCACTAAATGTAATCTCCGGCATATCATCTATATTTTCTAAAAGGATATGACTGGATAAGTTATCAGCAGTTGGTGGTTCTACATCAGAATCAACACAACTACAAACAACATCGGTTTTAACGGCGCCTGCCATTACCCATGATTGACCAGCAACATTTTGTCCGTTATTATAATTTCTAGTATCAATTTTAATTTCTATTTCACTAACCGTACCGGCTACATCTGACATATTCAATTCAAAAATTTTAATACAACAGGTTCCAGAAGAAAAACTATCAATGGTTTCTGTTAATTCAGCAAAACTACCATCAGCAGCTGAAACTTCAATATGAATATATCTACCGTCATCTGTTAATTCAGAAATTGGTAACGAGACACTAACAGTCCTAGGACCGTCATCAGTTTGAATCGGAATTACGGTTGTTGCAATATCGTTGTAACCACTTAAAGCTGTAAAGACACCTGATGTAGCCGCGCCAGTATTTTTTCTTCTAAATACATAGACTAACATTGACTGTGCATCGTCGGCAAAAGTTGTATTTGAATAACTTACTGAAGTAGTTGCAGGTAATTCTACTCTATAATACCATACATTTGAACTACCACCAGCAGGAATTTCTCTGTTAGCAATATAGGTATTTCCATTATCATCTTGAATTTCAATTGTACTTCCGGGATTGTTGCCTTTATATACAATTTCTACAACCAGATGATCAATGCTTTCTACATCATTAATAGCCATTGTTGTTGGAACGTTGTTTTTTAGTCCAAGACTTAATAATTCTACATCTATACCATCCTTACAAGAATAAGACCAGCCAGGATCAGTTAAGCTTGTAAATGTATTTGAAATAAGGTCGATTTTTTCTCTAGATGGATTAGGTTTTCCATCATTAGCATATCCGTTAAATTGGATAAGATATAATACAATTAAGAATAGTTGTATTGAGTAATTTTTTTTCATGCCATTTTAATTTAGGTTAGAAATTACTTATAATAGTAAAACGCCCTACATAGCCATAAATCAGCCAGCAGGGAGTCAAAATAAAACGCTTAATATATTAAAATATTTTGCATTTCTTGCATTTTCACTTAGTTAAATTGAATCGGATCTATTTATATAATAACAACTTGATGTTGCTAATTCCTACCCTGTTTCTCATTTTTTTTTTAAAAGAGCTTGTATTGCCTATTTTTAAGATCATTATATAAACTATAATCGAGTGGGGGCATACATATGTTATTTAAATGTTTCTTTTTTGCTAATCTAAATTGTATAGCTATTTGTTCTGCTATTTTTCCTTCTCCTCGCATCCTTTTGCCGAATCTACTATCATTTAGTTGACCACCATGACAATCTTCAATTTGATGTATAATTTTCTCAGCACTGTCTGGCAGCATTTTATTAAGCCAATCCTTAAAAATATTGGCAATTGAACCGTTTAACCGAACTACAGTATAAGCCGCAGAAGAAGCGCCAATCTCACTTACTTTTTTTACAAGATTAAAAATTTCATGGCTATTTATAGCAGGTATTATTGGTGCCATCATAACATTTACAGGAATACTATTGTCAGATAAAATTTTAATAGTTTCCAATCTTTTTTTTATAGAAGTCGTTCTCGGTTCAAGAATTAGCCTGGTTTCTTCAATTAAAGATGTAACAGAGATACTTACATGAACTAACTTTAGCCTGGCCATTTCTTTTAAAATATCTAAATCCCTAAGGATTAATGCATTTTTAGTAATTATGCTAACTGGATGTTTGTGTTTTAGGAAAACTTGTAATATTTCTCGAGTAATTGCAAGTTTTTTTTCAATTGGTTGATAGCAATCAGTATTTCCAGATAACATGATATTTTGCGCTTCCCAAGTCCTACTTTTCAATTTAAAATCTAATAACTCTGCTGCATTTTTTTTGTATAATATTTTTCTTTCAAAATCTAAGCCAGCACTATAACCCCAATACTCATGTGTGTTTCTGGCATAGCAATATGTACAACCATGCTCACAGCCTTGGTATGGGTTCATTGAAAAAGCGAAACCAATATCAGTGCTTATTACTTTGTTTAGAATAGTTTTTGGAAAAATTTCTATATACTTTGTTCTATTATTTTCAGGACTTTCATCTATACGCTGACAATGATTTAAAAACTCATTTTCAATAAGATGTTCATGTGTCAAAAAACGATTATGGGTGTTTATTTGAGATCCGCGACCTTTTATATGTTTTGATTTTTCGATATTTAAAAATAGCTCAAAATATCAAAAAGTCTAGCTCAAGTTTGTAGCAAAATTACGTTTAGCAAAAGGAATTATAATTTAGCAGTTTTATTAAGAAGATAAAAATCAGCTAAGACCATAGCTGTTAAAGCTTCAACAATAGGTACTGCTCTTGGCACAACACATGGGTCATGTCTTCCTTTACCTTGCACTTCTATGGATTTACCGTCTTTAGTAATAGTGTCATATTTTTGCAAGAGGGTTGCAACAGGTTTGAAAGCTACTCTGAAGTAAATGTCCATACCATTTGAGATGCCTCCTTGAATTCCACCTGAAAGATTTGATTTAGTACTTCCGTCAGTATTAAAAGAATCATTATGCTCAGATCCTTTCATTTTAGCACCACAAAATCCGCTGCCATATTCAAAACCTTTTACTGCATTTATAGATAGCATGGCACTACCAAGCTTGGCATGTAGTTTGTTAAAAATAGGCTCCCCTAGACCGATAGGAACATTTTGAGCAACACAAGTAATAGTACCACCAACGGTATCACCCTGTTTTTTAATTTCTTGAATGTGTTGAATCATTTTTTCAGCATAACTTTCATCAGGACAACGAACTATATTACTCTCTATCAAGTTAAAGTTTAAGTCTCGATATGGCTTTTCTAAAAAAATATCACCAACAGATGAGGTAAATGCATTGATCTTAATTTTAGTAAGTAATTGCTTTGCAATTGCTCCGGCAACTATCCAATTTGCAGTTTCACGTGCCGATGATCTTCCACCTCCACGATAATCTCTAAAACCATATTTTTTATCATAGGTAAAATCAGCATGTGAGGGACGAAATGTATCTTTAATATCAGAATAATCTTTTGATTTCTGATTGGTGTTTTTAATAATAAAACCTATGGATGTGCCCGTTGTTTTTTTATCAAAAATTCCAGATAAAAACTCAACTTGATCTGGCTCTTTTCGCTGCGTTACAATACTAGATTGCCCCGGTTTTCGTCTATCTAGTTCAGCTTGAATAGCTTCAAAATTTAGTACTAATCCGGCAGGACATCCATCAATGATACCGCCAATAGCTTTACCGTGCGATTCACCAAAAGTGGAGAGTTTAAATAATTTTCCGAAAGAATTACTCATTGTTATTTACTGAAAATTCGAAAAGCAAAGATAAAATAAATCTGCTAAAGAGTTCACCTGTATATTGTATTGTTTAGTTTTGTATAAATTTTCTATTGTTATGGAGAAGATTCATTATAATATTGTGGTAAGAGGTAGGGTACAAGGGGTTTGGTTTCGAAAATTTACCAAGGAAAATGCTGACCAATTGAATCTATACGGTTTTGTTAAGAATGATTTAGAAGGTACCGTTTATATAGAAGCTGAAGGGGAAAAGGAAATATTAGAACAATTCATAGATCGTTTACGAATAGGTACTCCTTTGTCAAAAGTAGCTGAAGTGATTTTTGAGGGTAGGGAAATTCAACATTTTACGGGTTTCGAGATTAAAAGAACCAAAGCTTAATAGCCATAGCAGTTACCATAATAATTAAAAATAATCTAACGAGTCCGTCACCCTTTTTAACAGACCACCTACTCATAAACCATCCGCCAGCTGCATTTCCAACAGATAATATTAAACCGTAAGTCCAGTTAATCATATCATTATAAGCGAATATCGCTACTGCAGAAAGTGAATAAATTAGCGCTACAAAAACTTTGATAGCATTACTTTTCACTAAAGAGAACCCATTGATACCAGATAAGGCTAATAACATAATAAAACCAACACCGGCCTGAATAAATCCGCCATAAACACCTACAAAGAAAAACGCCACCACACCTAGCCAAAAATATTTGCCTGTAATTCTTTCTACCATTTGTTGTGTAGTCATTTTACGTTTTAAGACCATATACACAACAATTAATACCATAATTATTGCTAAAATCTTATTAAAAAGATCACCCTTTATATCTACTGCGATCAATGCTCCTAAAATTGCTCCAAAAGTTGCAGATATGGCTAAGTAAATACTATATGGAAACGCAGATACTCCTTTGCTCTTAAAACCGCTAACAGCAAATATATTCTGAAGTATAATCGCTATTCTGTTTGTCCCATTTGCAACATTAGGTGGTAGACCTAAAAAAATAAGAATTGGTAAAGTTAGCAACGAACCTCCACCTGCAATTACATTGATTATCCCAGCAATAAAACCTATTAGAATTAGCCATAATAAATCAAAAGAAAAATCCATTTTTTATTTAAAACTTTGAAGGATCTAAATTAGTATTTATTTGTCAATTTATAGCTTATTAAAAAAACTTAAAAAAACTTCGATTAAACAAAAAAGGGTTTTATATTTGCAGCCGCATTCAGAATATTTCTGGTTTAAAATTTGGAGAAATGGCAGAGTGGTCGAATGCACTAGTCTTGAAAACTAGCGAGGGTCACACCTCCGGGGGTTCGAATCCCTCTTTCTCCGCTGAGTGAATGTCAAAATTCACCAAAACCCTGTAA
>Ga0209633_10003027_pt1 | contig 15719 bp, 21 predicted proteins | sample Cruoilmetagenom1_FD_187290 | JGI IMG/M metagenome (GOLD analysis project Ga0209633, IMG submission 187290) | Oil polluted marine microbial communities from Coal Oil Point, Santa Barbara, California, USA - Sample 1 (SPAdes) (version 2) | ecosystem: Environmental > Aquatic > Marine > Oil seeps ... | reverse complement strand
AAAAGGGATAATATCATGAACGCGCTGATAACACTGCACAATTCCATTTTTTCCAGGCTGGAAAACATGCTGGCCCCGTGGTTCCTGCCCACTTTGGCCCGCTTCACCTTTGCCGCCACATTGTTGATCTACTTTTGGAATTCGGCCCGTTTGAAAATCGGCGAAGGGGTCTTTGGCTTTTTGGATATCTCGCGCGCCTATGGTCAGATATTCCCCAAAGCCTTTGAGGCCGCGGGCTACGACGATGAGGCCATGTCCGGCTTTCAGTGGTTGGTCGCGTTGGCCGGAACCTGGGCTGAATTTGTGCTGCCGCTGTTGATTGTGATCGGGCTTTTCACCCGTCTGGCAGCCGTTGGCATGATCGGCTTTATCATCGTCCAAAGCATAACGGATGTCGTCGGACACGATATTGAAAAATACGGAGTCTGGTTCGACCGTCTGTCAGATGGGGTGATCATGGATCAACGGCTGTTCTGGGTCACGGTGCTGTTGATCCTTGTGACACGCGGGGCAGGACCGTTTTCGGTCGACCGCCTCTTGACGCGCGCCGTTTAACCCGTTTTCTTGCCTAAATACCTATTGCGCCGCCTCCAATCTGGGGCGGCGTATTTGCTTAGTGTTCGTCCGGTTTCGTCGCGGCCAATGCTAAAACCCCGCCAAGCCCGCACATGGCGATTGGGAACATGGTAAAGGCATTAAAGCGAAACGCGTAGTACATGCCCGCCGCTGACAGCAACATCAGCGCTCCGCCAATCATCGCCCGCGACTTTGCCATCGCGCCGCCGGCAATGGCCAACAATGGTGCGAACAGCGCCATGAACCGGATCAAGCCGACGTTGTCCACCTGTTCCAACACGTCAGGCACCTCATTGCCAAACCAATCCACAAATTCCGTGTAGCCATAGCTGAAAAAGCCGACGATCATTCCGACCACGCCGCCAATGATCCCCAATATCAATGCTGCATTACGCATTTTTTAATCTCCACTGTTCCTGTTGTTCTTTGCCCCAGCCAAGGGTCATAAATCCACCGCCCTCGACAACCACCGGCCGTTTCATCAGACTTGGATGCGCTATCATCAATGCCACCGGTTCACCACCACGCATTTCTTCGCTCAGACCTCGCCAGGTGGTTGAACGCCTGTTCACAAGGTCCTGACCAAACACCGAAAAAAACCGTTCCAGGATTTCAGGCGAGATACCGTCAAGGCGCACATCTATCAGCACCGCGTCATGCCCTGCCGCGCGCAATTCCTTTAGCGCGCGTCGGCAAGTGTCACAATTCTTTAGCCCGTAAATTTTCATTTTCACCCCCGGATTTCACCCTCACTATAATCAGAGCGTTACCAAGCGCGAGCGCATTTTTCTTGCCTTTTGAAAAAAACGCCTTACGATTTTGGCCGTGACAACAGGTTTCTTGACGTCCGTCCATGTATTTGGGCAGCCGATAGACTGGAGACTGGCTGCGCGACCTCTCAGCAATTTCGCTGACGGGGGGATTAAATGACGGAGAAGACGGATGGCAACTGGCACCGTAAAATGGTTTAATACAACAAAAGGTTTCGGGTTTATTGCACCTGAAGATGGCGGCAACGATGTGTTTGTGCACATTTCCGCGGTTGAAGCGGCGGGCATGACTGGCTTGGCTGACGACCAAAAAATTTCGTATGAAATGGTCGAGGGACGCGATGGGCGTGCCAGTGCTGGCGAACTAAAGCTGGTCGACTAGCTTTATTAGCGCGAACAAGATCGTGTGGCCCGCCCGTTCGGGCCACATATAAGTCTGCGCAAAATGTTGCCAAAATACAGTGTTTTGAAAGAAATGCTTGTAATGCAAGGGGATTGCCCCCATGTATTCCGTGTGACGACAGACTTCCTTCTACCCGCCTCCTTACCTAAGCAGCCGGACGATGTTAAAAGACTGCTGCACCAAGCCGCTGCATGACGCGGGCGGTGATACTACTTAAGGAGATACGGGAATGGCTACTGGCACCGTAAAATGGTTTAACACTACTAAAGGCTTCGGCTTCATCGCACCTGACGACGGCGGCAAAGACGTGTTTGTACACATCTCAGCTGTTGAGCGCGCTGGTTTGACTGGCCTTGCTGACAACCAAAAAGTTGAATTCGAGCTGGAAGAGGGCCGTGATGGCCGTCAGTCCGCAGGCGCGATTTCGCTGGTTGACTAAATTGTCTGGCGCGTGATCTTTTCACGTCCTACTGATTTGAAACACTCCGTTGCCATGGCTGCGGGGTGTTTTTTTTGCCAAAAGTGCTATCGTGAATAGCAGCCTTTTTCGCCAACAGGGCACACAATACGCGTTGCGGGTGCCGCAGCCATAGAGCGACGTGCCCGAACCACCTTGCGCACCGGATGTGCGTTCATGGACTGATAGCTGGTCGATTGGTTCGGCGTACCACAGCAAATCACCCCATTGATCGAAATAGGCTGAAAGCCTGCAGGGCAATAGTTTGCCGAGGATGAATATGGGAAAATTTTCACATCACTCGCCAAAGCAGGTGCAGCACCGAGCAACAGCGCACCAAAGGCGGCGGTCATTACTTTTGAAATCATTATAAGTCCCCTAAATGTGGTCAAACACGCTATTAGAATGCAGAAATCACGATAGCAGCCGCAGCATTCATGTCAAACTTGGCTATGGAAACACTGCGTTTCAATTTCGGCAACTTACCGCTCCAGCTGCCCTTGGAATTCGCGCCATTCGCCCTTGCTCATGCCCGATGTTTCCTGTGTCACCTCTTGCCCCTTCAGCATCAAGCGGATGCACTCCATCGCCTTGCCCGACAGGTTTTCACCGCCCATACGATAGTCCTCAAAAGCACTGTAGGCAGCGGGCACCCAGTCGGCGACCACCTTGCAGATGGCGTCCGCGTAGATCCGAATTTCATATTGTGCGTGCATATCTGCGCGCAGCCGCAGGAAATGGAACAGGTTGTGCAGATCAACCTTCCAATACCACTGGGTGTAAATATTGGCGGGCAGGTTCATCCGTGCCAATTCACGCGCCAAACCTTGTTGGCCCTCATCCGAGATCATCGCCTCGTAGTTGTCATAGGCGCGGTTGGAATCTGATTTCAAAATTTCCAAAACCCGCGCGGCTTCTTCGCCTTGTAACGCCGCGCCACGCCCTTGATTGTTGACCACCGATTGGGCCGCCAATTGATCAGGGGCAGGGATGTAAAACTCGCGGTCCAATATGGAATAGCGCGCCGAATATTCATTCACGTTTGCCGTGCGATGCCGGATCCATTGCCGAGCTACAAAAACCGGCAGCTTTACATGCAGCTTGATCTCGCACATCTCGAACGGGGTCGAGTGCCAATGACGCATCAAATATCGGATCAATCCGGCGTCATTTTGAACTGATTTCGTACCACGGCCATAAGACACCCGCGCCGCCTGACAGATCGCGGCATCATCGCCCATGTAGTCAACCACACGAATAAATCCGTGATCCAGCACTTCGTAGGGGCGATAAAGATGCGCTTCCATCCCGCTGCTGACCGCCCGCAATGTTTGTTGCGGATTGGCGCGTTGCGCTTCAATTTCGGCAATTTGTTCTGGCGTCAGCGGCATTAGGCATCCCTTTGGGTTCGTTTTACACGGCAGTCGAGTCACAACGACACTATATCTATGGATTTCAGCACAGGGAACCACAATATAAGATCGCTGATACTCACTAACCACAATTGATAACTTTTTTCGCGGAATTTGGGCTTAAACCCAACTGTTGGTTGACTTTTAACCCTGTTGAGCCGACCTTACGAGAAAAAATATATACAGGTGTGACCCCAAAATGATTAGATCACTATTAGCTGGAATTTGTCTTGTTGCGCTTACGGCCTGTGGGTCTGGCACCGATCAGGGCGACGACGGAACAGGCGGAACAGGTGGAACAGGTGGAACCGGCGGAGCAGCGAGCGGGGTGCCTGACGCACTTGCCGCCAACCTGTCAGAAGCGACCTATAACGCGGGCAATAATACCCTGACTTTAACAGCGTATGGTTTTGACCACCCGAATTTGAGCGGCGCCTATACTCGCAACATTCCGCTTGACATCGCAAGCGCGGATGGGACCACAACCTATCAGGCCTACACCTATCAGGAAAATGCGCAGGCGCGGCAATACTTGGCATTGTTTGCCACCGGCACAACTGTTGCAGCTGGGGCCGTGGCAACTGAAGGCGAATTTGGATCGGCCTTTGGCGGCACCACCTATGCTCGCATTTCGGCCTACAGCCGCCCAACCCATGGCAGCGCACAATATCGCGGTGGCTATGCTGGTGTCATTGATTTTGATCCCGGCGGGAACGACCGTGGCTCACGGGTCGCTGGCGACGTCAACATCCGGGTCAACTTTGAAGAGGGCGTTGAAGGCCATATCGAAGGTGGCATTTCCAGCCGCCGCATCATTGATGCTGTGCCGGCCGGATTTGACCCCACCCTTGCGGATCTAAATCTGATCGACACAGCCCTGACAGACGGCGAATTTTTCGGCGACGTTCGCATCGGCGCAACTGGAGTTGGCAATTACGGTGGGATGCTGGGCGGCGTTGGCGCGACTGAGATTGCAGGCGTTATTGTCATAACGCCCTACGTTTCGGTAGATACCATTCACGAATATGGTACGTTTGTTTTGCCAGGGTGCTCGACGGCCAATGCTTCGCCAACCTGTCCATAAAACGGCATTTTCCCTTGCTCTGATAGCTTGGCTGGGGGGGATGTCTTCCCCTGCGGCCTATGCGCAGCAAACATTCACCTTGGGCGTTGAGGATTCTCGTGCCTATGGCATTAAGGCACTGAACTCTAATCGTCCCGATGTGGCACAGGCGGTTGCGCTTGGCCTGTTGCAGCGCGATCCGAACGATGTTCAGGCCTTGTTGATGTTGTCGGCGGCCCAAACCGCACAAGGGGCGGGCGATGAGGGCGCGATCACTGGTAAACGCGCGTTGGCTCATGCCAAAACCCCACTCGAACGATTTTCGGCAACCCGAATGATCGCCGCAGCCAAAGCCAAATCCGGTAAGTACACGCAGTCAGAATTGTGGTTGCGCCGCGCCTTGCAAGCCGCGCCAGACGACCGATACCGTGCCACCGTGGAGCGCGATTTCAAGCTGGTGAAACGTAAAAACCCGCTGAAGCTGGACCTGATTTTTAGCGCCAACCCAAGCTCAAACATTAACAATGGTGCGAGCAATGAGGTCGCATGGTTTTTTGATCTGCCCTTTTTGTTAAGTGGTGAAGCACAGGCCCTGTCCGGAATTGAATACACTGCGGGCTTGCGCGCCCGTTACCGCATTCGCCAAACTGCGACAAATGCGACTGACCTCGGATTGCTGCTCTATAGCAAAACATATTCCCTTAGCGAGCGTTCAAAAAGGCTCGCCCCCGGGGCAGACGCCAGCAATTATTCGTTTCGAGCGGTTGAAGTTTCAGCCAATCAGTTGAACCTTCGCAATGAGGGAAAAACCATGTTGTCCTATCAGGCGACATTGGGGCAAAACTGGTATGGCGGGAGCGCTTTGAACCGATACATGCGTCTTGGCATCAGTCAAAAGCACAAAGTTTCCCCCAAGTTGACGCATCGGTTCGCGGCGACGGCTGAATATCAAACGCGGATTGGTGTTCAAAATTATGATTTGACCACTTTTTCAGCCACTGGCGGGCTCAAGTTTCGGATCAAAGACAGCGGCAACCTTAGCCTGAGCCTAGAAGGGCGCAAAGCAAGTGGTGGTAACCGAAGCGGAGAGCATACAGGTGTAAAGCTGGCCGTGGGCTATGCTTTTGACAAGCCGCTGTTGGGCACTGATGTGTCGATCAATATGAGCGCTGGCCGGCGTGACTATCCTTTTTCAATTTACGCGGCAAATGGGCGTCAGGACAATCAGTTTAGCGCCGGTGTGACGCTGTTGTTTTCACAAACCGACCTTTACGGGTTTTCGCCAACGTTGGATTTCAAAGCTGCAAAAACGCAATCGAGCATTGATATCTTTGACACGAAGAGTCTTACTGTCGGGGTGGGGTTTCGTTCAACATTCTGATGCTTTGACGAAAGTCTCCTTTGCTATTCTCGCCCGTTGAAACAGGAGAAATGTTATGAAAATCAGATATTTGCACACTATGATCCGCGTGAAGGATCTGGAAAAGACAATGGCGTTTTTCGCCTTGCTTGGTCTCAAAGAAACGCGCCGCTACGAGAGTGAACAAGGGCGGTTCAGCCTGATCTTTATGGCCGCCGAAGGCCAAGAAGAATGCCCTGTCGAGCTGACATGGAACTGGGATGGTGATGACGATTTGCCCTCTGACAGCCGCCATTTCGGCCATTTGGCTTATGAGGTCGAGGACATCTATGCCAGCTGCCAAATGTTGCAGGACGCCGGTGTCATCATCAACCGCCCGCCACGGGATGGGCGCATGGCCTTTGTGCGTTCGCCCGACAACATTTCGGTTGAACTGCTGCAGATGGGCGACAGCAAAGAGCCGGCCGAACCTTGGGCCAGCATGGAGAGCGTTGGTCATTGGTAAGGCTCACGCTTCTATTTTATCTGATACTTGCCAACGCTTTACAGGCCGATTGCCGCCAAGCGTTGGCCATTGGGCTGGATGTTTCTGGTTCGGTCGATAACACGGAATATCGCCTGCAATTGGACGGGTTGGCAGGTGCATTGCAAAACACCGAGGTGCGCGCCGCTTTGTTGGCGACGCCCTCGGCTCCGGTTGCTTTGGCGGTCTATGAATGGAGCGGGCCAGAGGATCAACATTTGATCGTTGATTGGACAAGGCTGCAAAGTCAAAGCGACTTAAATCAATTCACGACCCGCCTGATCAAAACCAAGCGGACCAAGGCCACAATTTCAACCGCGATTGGCAGCAGTATGCTTTTTGGCGCGGCTTTGTTGAAACGCCAGTCGGAATGCTGGTCCCATACGCTTGATTTGTCTGGTGATGGTCAATCCAATTACGGCCCGCGCCCACGCGATGTGAAATCGCACAAAATGCTGACGCAGATCACGATCAATGCATTGGTGATTGGCGCGGGGGACGTAGATGCTGAACTCAAACAGCTTACGGATTACTACAAGTCCGAAGTCATTTCAGGCCCCGCAGCCTTTGCCGAACAAGCCACAGGGTTTGACACCTTTCAGGCCACAATGGTACGAAAACTTTTGCGCGAGTTGCAGGGGCTTACCGTGAGCCGGTTGCGCCCTACGGATTAGCCCTGCAGAATTGCGCAGCCGCGCAGCCCTTCAAAAGGCGTATTGTCTAGTAGATATAGCGAATTTGATCGGTCCAATAGCGTTCCATGCGGCGCAAAGAGGCGTTGATTTCGTCAATCCCGTCGTGGCCCAGCACACCCTTGGCCTCAAGCCCATCCGCATGGCGCGCAAACAGTTCCGACACAACGTCACGAATATGCCGTCCTTTTTGTGTCAGACGTACCCGAACAGATCGGCGATCAATCTCGCAGCGTTGATGGTGCATGAACTCCATCTCGACCAGTTTTTTCAGATTGTAAGATACGTTCGAACCTTGATAATAACCGCGCGATTTCAATTCGCCTGCTGTCACCTCATTGTCGCCGATGTTGAACAACAGCAAGGCCTGCACAGCGTTGATTTCCAAAACGCCAACCCGTTCGAATTCGTCCTTGATCACATCCAGCAACAGGCGATGCAATCGTTCCACCATTGCTAATGTGTCCAGATAGCCCGTAATGAACCCTTGTTGGGCCGGGGTTGCCAGGTTTGAATGTACGCTCATTTAGTTGCTCCGCTGATTGCTGCTCAACGGTGACAATGAAGATAAATCGCAAACATTCGGTTAAACCACGAAAAATTCGCGAAAACTTCAAGCCAACTAAGATTTAAACGCGAATTTCGAGATGTCTGTCAGAAGATCCAAATAGGCTTCGGGCGTCGGAACCTGCCCGGTAACCCATTGATAAAGATCATGATCATTTTCATCTAGCAGAGTGTCATACAGGCCAATTTGCGCCGCATTCAACCGCACCAGCTCCGTGTCACTAAAGGGACCAAGGATCATATCCATTTCCTTGGTCCCCCGTCGCCACGAGCGCATTTTCAGACGTTTCAGGCGGTTTTGATCAGACTCAGACATCACAAATGATCCGGAATCGTATTGCGCAGACGTTTTTCTAGCCGCCCCATTTGGTCGATGTTTTCCTTCATCTTGCCGCGCAACTGACGCATCTCGGCCAACAGCCCTTTCACGTCGGCTGGCAGCTCTGCATTTTCTTGCGGCTCATCCACACCGTCGCCATCGCCCGTCAGTAACCAGACCAGCGAAATGTTCAAAATACCGGCCAGCATTTGCAACTTGTTGGCGCGGGGCTCAGATAGGTCGCCCTCCCAGCCCGCCACAGTTTTCAGTTTGACGCCCAGACGTTTGGCCAGCTCTTTTTGGCTCCAGCCCATGGCCTCGCGCGCACCTGTGACGCGGTCGCCAAAGGTAGCGCGATCCTCGGAATACCAATCGTCTTCAGTTTCGACTGCTGCTGTGTCTGCCAATGTGTCTGCCATTTCGGTCTCTTTCTTGTAATCCGCTTGATCCGCTATCGGCGGCAACCTAATACATGGGCCATAGATATACAAACCGGAGTCTGCCATGTCATTTCTGTCCAAAACGCTTGCCCGTGTGAAACCATCCCCGACCATTACTGTGACCACGATGGCAAACGAGCTAAAGGCATCGGGCGTTGATGTGATTGGGCTAGGAGCAGGGGAGCCGGACTTTGACACTCCAGACAACATCAAGGCGGCGGCCAAGGCGGCGATTGATGCGGGGAAAACCAAGTACACGGCGCCAGACGGCATTCCCGAGTTGAAACAAGCGATTTGCGACAAGTTGTTGCGCGACAACGGGCTGACTTATGTTCCCGCGCAGGTCAGCGTCGGCACCGGTGGCAAGCAGACGTTGTATAACGCGCTGGTGGCCACCTTGAACGCAGGCGACGAGGTGCTGATCCCTGCACCTTACTGGGTCAGCTACCCTGATATGGTGTTGCTTGCGGGCGGCACACCTGTTGCCATCGAGGCGACGCTTGAAGCGGATTTCAAGATCACCCCAGAACAGCTTGAGGCGGCGATTACGCCAAACACAAAATGGTTCATCTTCAACTCGCCCTCCAACCCGACGGGGGCTGGATACACGCGCGATGAACTAAAGGGTCTGACGGATGTTTTGATGCGTCACCCGCATGTTTGGGTGATGACCGATGATATGTACGAATATCTGGTGTTCGGTGATTTCGAGTTTGCCACACCGGCACAGGTCGAACCGGGCCTCTATGAGCGCACGCTGACCTGTAACGGGGTTTCCAAGGCCTATGCGATGACCGGCTGGCGGATCGGCTATGCGGCGGGGCCGAAAATGTTGATCGACGCAATGCGCAAAGTGCAGTCGCAATCCACGTCCAACCCCTGCTCAATCTCGCAATGGGCGGCGGTCGAGGCGTTAAATGGCCCGCAGGACTTTATCAAACCCAACAACGACATGTTCCTGCGCCGCCGCGATATGGTGGTCAGCGCCCTGAACGCGGCCAAAGGCATCACTTGTCCAACACCGGATGGGGCATTTTACGTCTATCCCTCGATCGCGGATTGTATTGGCAAAACCTCGGCGGGTGGCGTAAAAATCACCAATGACGAAGTGTTTGCAACAGCTTTGCTCGCGGAAACAGGGGTTGCCGTGGTGTTTGGCGCGGCCTTCGGGCTTTCGCCAAACTTCAGAGTCAGCTACGCTACGTCGGATAAGGCCCTACAAGAAGCCTGTAAACGAATTCAGTCCTTTTGTGCGGGACTAAAGTAACGAGGACACCATGGCAGCAGAACTACCTGACTATTATTTCCGCGTCCGTGAAAACGGCGCCATCGTGTTTCGGGTTGATACTGAAAACCGGCAACGCCGTATTGATATGGACCAGATTGCCATTATCAACATCAAGAACGGTGAATATAAACCCCATGGCGACCGAGAGTTGTCCAAAGAGGACGACGCAGCCATCGTGGAATGGATGCAGGCCCGCATGGAGTTGCTGGCCCTGCGCGACATGGACGATATCCACCGCGCTGTTGACTATATGAACATCACCACACAATGGGTGCAATCCAAGGCCGATGATGAACAGCTTGAGGACATCACTGATGTGCTGCTGCTGGCGATGCATGATTTGCGCTCGGTTCTGGTGCGCAAAAAAGCTGACCGCATGATGCGCGACAACGACAAATAGGGATATTGGCAATGAAAACCGCCCAGCAGCTGATTGACGAGGCCAACGCGCAAGTTGAACGCATCACGCCGACCGAAGCGGACGCATTTCGCAGCTCCCAAGGAGTGCTTTTTGTTGATCTGCGTGACATCCGCGAACTATGGCGCGAGGGCACCATTGCCGGGGCCATATCAGCCCCGCGTGGCATGCTGGAGTTCTGGATCGACCCTGAATGCAAATACTACCGCAAAGATTTTGACGGGGCGACAAAGATCGTGCTGTTTTGCGCCTCGGCATGGCGCTCGGCCCTTTCGGCGCGGGATTTGCAAAATATGGGCGTTGAGAACGTCTGCCATATTGATGGTGGCTATTCCGCGTGGGTTAAGCAAGGGTTAGACACAATTCCAGTCCGAAACCCTTATCTTAAAAAACCCGCCTAACCTCATCATTGTTCTTAAAATATCCTCGCCGAAGGCTAAAATCACTTTGGCGCAACATCAAACCTATATCCGAACCCCTGTGGTCCAGAACCGGTACATCATCAACCCACCTGCCACCGCCAGCCCGACAACCAAACCCATCCAGACACCAACTGCGCCAAAGCCGTAAGTAAATCCCAGCAAATAGCCCGCTGTCAGTCCCAGCGGCCAATAGGCAAAGGCGGCGATGATCATCGGCACCTTGGTGTCATGCACGCCGCGCAAAAGGCCCAGGGCCATCACCTGCGCCGAGTCCGCAAACTGAAACAAAGCCGCTACAGCCAGCAAGCTGGCCCCAATGCCAATGATCAAATCGCGTTGGGCTTCGTCAGGGGACAAGAACACACCGACCAAGGGCTCCGGCGTGGTCAAAAACACAACCACAACCAGGGACGATACAATCGCCGACATCGCCAAAACAACCAAGGCACCGCGTTTCAACCCTATTGCATCACGACGTCCAAAAGCACGCCCCGCCCGCACCGTGGCGGTGTTGGAAAAGCCGACTTGTACCATAAAGGTGATCGCCGTCAGTTGCAGTGCAATCCCATGTGCCGCCAGTTCCGCTGTACCAATCCAGCCGACCATAACGGCCGAGGCCGTAAACAATCCGCTTTCCGACAAATTTGTCAGCCCGATCGGCCAACCCATCTTGAACACCGCCCCGAAGGCCTCGCCATCAAGCCGCCAAAACCGCTGGAACATCGCATGTTCCGGCAGCTTCTTTACGATGTAGATCGCCAAAGCGAGAAACGACAGGCTATGCATTATCAAAGAGGCAATCGCGGCCCCCGCCACGCCCAATTCCGGCGCGCCAAAATTCCCGAAAATCAGCGCGTAGTTCACCAGAGCATTCAATACCACAGCCGCCAATGTGATCCACAACACGATGTTGGCGCGCTCCAGCCCGGCCAAATAGTTCTTTAACACCATCACCAGCAACGCGGGCAGGGTGCCCAGACAAGTGATGCGCAAATAGTCCTGCGCGATTTGTGAAATCTCGGGGTCCTGACCCATCATCACCAGCAACGGCCCAGACCACCACATCAAAGGCAATACGATCACACCGTAAATCAGCGAAATCCACATCCCCATGCGGGTGACGCGGCGCACTTGAGTGCCTTGGTTGCTGGCCTCTGCGCTGGCCACCATAGGCGCAACCGCAAAGGCAAACCCAGACCCCATGATGAACAGCAAAAACCAAAAGGATCCCGCGATGGTCACAGCCGCCAAGGCCTTGACGTCATACCAACCCAACATCAGCGTGTCGGTCATGTGAATTGCAAACTGCGCCAGATGGCTGCCGATCAACGGTAGGCCCAGCAGTAGCGTGGCACGTGCATGCCCGCGGTATGTCATATCTGTTGCCATATGACAGGCTTAGGACAGAAAATGCGGGCCGGCAAGCGTTGTGATTTACGGCGCTTGGTTTACCCTCCGCAACACTATGAAATGAATTTCCTGTTTGACGTCATGCAAAGACAGGGTGTTTCATTTCCGCCAAAGGTTGAATTGCGTTAGCCGGGTTTGCGCGCGATCAAATCAATCAACGCGGATTGGCCAGAATGACCTTCACCCTCGTCGATCTCTTGGTGATAGCTGCGCAGCTCCAACAGCCCAAAATCGGCGAAAGCTTGGCTTAGAGTTTCGTCCGTATACATGTTTTCGACATTCCGCGGACCCCCTGTGCCCAGTTCAACCTGCTCGGGCGTATAGCCATGCACCATCACCAAGCCACCGGGTTTCAGGGTGCGTTTGATGCCCGCAAAAATATCATTGCGCTGGGCGGGGCCAACGAACTGAATGAAAATGGCCACAACCATATCAAACTGATTTTCAGTCCAATCCCATGCCGCAATATCAGCCTCGTGAAAGTCCACAGTGACCTTGCGTGACATGGCCAGCGCGCGGGCCTTTTCAATAGCGATGTAGGAGCCATCCATAGCCACCACATCAAGCCCCTGTTCGGCCATATAGGTGGAATTGCGCCCCTCGCCATCAGCCACGGCCAAAACCTTGGCCCCCGCCGTTAGATAGGCTTTATGCTTGCGCAAAAACAGCGCTGGCTCGGTGCCAAACAAATAGCCAGCCTTTGAGTACCGCTCATTCCACATTCCGCGCATCCAATCTGGTCAGTTCCGAGTATTCACGAAGCGCCCCAAAATCAGCGTTGAAATACATCAATACCGATGGGGCGTTGCTTGAATCCAAATGGATTAGAATAACACAACATGCTCCGCGCTTCTCCCATCAAAGATAGTTGGAGCGCGAAGCAATTTCTAGTGGCATGGCAACAATTCTTGGTTACCCGCCCTTGCGCTGATCCGGATGCAACGATGCGCCCAGAATATGTTCAGAACCATGCACCACATGGCTGGCGCGTCCCACGATCAGCGGATCGGGTTGCGCAACGATGTCATAATCCTTGTCTGGATAGTCAATCGTTGACAGGAAATGCTTCATCGTATTGATCCGCGCGCGTTTTTTGTCGTTTGATTTGATGATCGTCCAAGGCGCATCCGCAGTGTCAGTGTAAAAGAACATCGCCTCTTTGGCCTCGGTGTAGTCATCCCATTTCGAAAGGGACGCCAAATCGACGGGGGATAATTTCCAACGCTTCAACGGATCATCCTTGCGGCTGTCAAAGCGACGTTTTTGTTCCTCTTGGGTGACCGAGAACCAATATTTGTAAAGCCGCACACCCGAGCGCACCATCATGCGCTCCATGTCAGGCGTTTGACGCATGAATTCCAAGTATTCAGATGGCGAGCAAAAGCCCATCACGCGCTCAACGCCAGCGCGATTGTACCACGAACGGTCATAGAAAACCATTTCGCCCGCGGTTGGCAGATTGGCGATGTAACGCTGATAGAACCACTGGCCGCGCTCCGTGTCGGTTGGCTTGTTCAGCGCCACGACGCGGGCTTCGCGGGGGTTCAAGTGCTCCATGAACCGCTTGATCGTGCCGCCCTTACCGGCCGCATCACGCCCTTCAAACAACAGCACAAACTTTTGCCCAGTATCATGCACCCACTTTTGAACCTTCAAAAGCTCGGCCTGCAATCTGGCTTTTTCGGCCTCGTATTCCTTTTTACCTATCTTTTTCTCGTAGGGGTATTCGCCGGTTTCAAAGGCCTGGCGGATTTTATCCGGCGAAACATTTGGAAAGTTTTTGAGCGTCCCAGACATCGCAGCCGAGGGCGATTCCGGCGCAGAAGCCGATGTCTTTGGGGCTGATTTGGTCGCCGTGTTCGCGGCTTTGGTGGGTGTGGTTGGTTTAGGGGTGGCGGGTGTCGTCATATCGCGTCTCCTGTCATGTTTTGATGACAAGGGTATAATGCAAACCACCGGTTTGCGCTTTGATATGGGTCAATAGGTTTTGGCCTTTTTGGTGTTGGATTACCCCGCCGTCATCAACCCGTCTTGCTGTAACACAGCCAGCGTTTCATCCAGGGCTTTGGCCGCGCGTTCAACCAGCTGATCAATCTCGCTTTTGCTGATCACCAGCGGGGGCGAAATGATCATACGGTCCCCGACATGGCGCATGATCAACCCGTTGGCAAAACAGCGTTCGCGACAAATATAGCCAACGGTGCCAGCATCGGCGGCAAAGGGCGCGCGCGCCGCCTTGTCAGGGGTCATCGCAAGCCCTGCCATCATTCCAAGGCTTTTGGCTTCGCCCACCAGCGGGTGGTCGGCCAATTGGCCCCATTTTTCGGCCAGATAAGGCCCGGTTACATCGCGCACTTGCTGGATCAGGTTCTCATCCTCAAGGATGCGTAGATTTTCCATCGCAACCGCACAGGAAACAGGATGGCCCGCGTAGGTGTAGCCGTGGTTGAACTCGGTGCTGGCAATCACCTCGGCCACCTCGTCCGACAGGATCGAGCCACCAATCGGCGCATAGCCCGACGAGAGCCCCTTGGCGATGGTCATAATGTCGGGACGGATATTAAGCGTATCTGAACCAAACCAGTTGCCGGTGCGCCCAAAACCGCAGATCACTTCGTCCGCGATCAGCAAAATGTCATGCGCGTCGCAAATCCGCTGAATTTCGGGCCAGTAGGTTGCCGGCGGGATAATCACCCCGCCCGCGCCCTGCACGGGTTCGGCGATAAATGCGGCGACATTATCCTCGCCCAACGCGGCGATTTTGGCCTCCAATTGTCGGGCCCGCTCAAGGCCGAAATCCTCGGGGCTGCTCTCGCCCCCTTCAGCATACCAAAACGGCTGATCAATGAAGGCGATGTCGGGAATCGGCAGCCCGCCCTGTGCGTGCATGGCCGACATCCCGCCAAGGCTGGCCCCGCCCATGGTCGAGCCGTGATAGGCATTGTGCCGCGAGATGATCACCTTTTTGTCGGGCTTGCCTTTGGTGGCCCAATAGTGGCGCACAAGCCGGATGTTGGTGTCATTGGCCTCGGATCCGCCCGAGGCATAGAATACATGGTTCAAATCCCCCGGTGCCAGCTGCGCCAACTTGGCGGACAGGGCGATCACAGGGGCATGTGTGGTTTGAAAGAACGTATTGTAATAAGGCAGTTGCAGCATTTGTGCATGGGCCGCATCGGCCAGTTCATTGCGACCGTATCCGATGTTGGTACACCACAAACCTGCCATGCCGTCCAACAGTTCAACCCCTTCGCTGTCGCGCAAAAACACCCCCTTGGCGCTGCTGATCACCCGCGCGCCCTTGGCTGCAAGGTCGGCGTTGGTCGTGAAAGGATGCACGTGATGCGCCGCATCCAGTTTTTGCAGATCAGCAGTTGGCATGTTGTGCAGTAGGGTCATTTTCAGGCTCCGGAAGTGTTGGGAATGTCTTTGCCAAATGCTACGCGCAAAAAACCAGCCTGCCTAGGGGTTGTTGACGTTTGGCCTTGATTGTTCCAGACCGTGTGGGAACGCAAAAACCATGAAAGCCGAATTGATGTCAGAACTTGCAAACGCCTGCGCCCTTTGTGGCAGCGAAACGGCCCTTGCGGTGGTGGATG
>Ga0209633_10003026_pt1 | contig 15720 bp, 15 predicted proteins | sample Cruoilmetagenom1_FD_187290 | JGI IMG/M metagenome (GOLD analysis project Ga0209633, IMG submission 187290) | Oil polluted marine microbial communities from Coal Oil Point, Santa Barbara, California, USA - Sample 1 (SPAdes) (version 2) | ecosystem: Environmental > Aquatic > Marine > Oil seeps ... | reverse complement strand
TTTGTCGGCGCGTAAGGGCGCAACGGCCTCTCCGCCGGCGAACGACGCACTCGCCTCATGAACGCCTAGCTCGCCGCCAAACCAAGGGAAATATGCCCGCTCAACACGCACTGTTTCATCGCCGGGCATATCGAACATGACTTGGCCGCTCTCAAGCTGCAACGCGTCCATATCTACGCCCTCGACCGTGATTGTTTGCACGCCTTCGGTCGCAACCGGCCAGAGGCTCTTAAAGTCTAGATCGCCATTAAGGCCGACGGTTTTGGTCACGACCCGCGTCGGCCCGCCAAAGGTGACGTCCTGAAAAGCGAATTTCGCGCTGGAGGCTATGCCGCCCGACGGCGCCCAGGAAAAAGCCGCCGAGCCGCCAGCGGCGCCGATCGTCTCGCCGATAAAACCTTTTAGCACTGGCGCCAGTTCATCCGGCTGAAGGCCGGCTTTTTCAAACGCAATATCATTAAAGACGAAGGCCGACGATCCCGTCGCCGTCGTAACATTATGCACCCCGTCACCCTTGCCCAGCGCCGCGCCGCCCGGCGTGCGCAAGGCATAGTTAAATTGGATGTTTCTCGCCTCTAATTCGGCCTTGCCGGAGGCAATCACCGGGGCAATCCGCGGCGATTCTTCATGTTGCGTGACGCGCACCGCATCGAGCCAGCCCGTCGAGCGCATCGCCTCCCGGTCAAGGGCGAAATCAAACCGCCCCTCCGCGCCGGTAAACCGCAACATTTCATTCAGCAATATTGAGCCGCCCGCCACTGTTCCGGACATCACAGTCTCGTTGTCGAGGGGCTGATAGACGCCATTGAAGTTGATCTCCGGCGGCCGCCCCGCAAAGTGCGTTCCACCGAGACGGTAACGTACAGCAGCCGCCGTCAGTTCGCCGGCAAAAGTCGATTGCGGCGCGCCCGACCAGGTCATGACGACCAGCGGCGCCGCGCCGCCGCATAATTTTGCATTACTGAGGGCCGCATCCGTATCCTGCCGCGCCAGCGTGAAGCGGGCGCGCTGAAGATTGATGCATTTCTCGGCCGGAACAGTGACATAAGCGCGCTTTGCGGCCGTATCGACATCAACCAGCAGGTTTGTCGTCAACGGCGCATCGGAAATATTGAGGCGGCCGATCGTTGCACTGCGGAGGTTTGTGGTTGTCGTTATCTCGGCGCCCACGCGCCCCGGCGCCGTCGCTGCGCGAATGACCGCGGAGGCGTCATCCATCGATAGGGCGTCGGAGCGATATTCGCCGATCCGCATCGGCGCAACGATCTCCCATCCATCGTCGGTTGTTTCCGCCGACACATCGCCGACCATCGACACCGCCGCGCCTGTCAGCGCAAACAGGAAATTCGCCTTCGTCTGCACGTCCGTGCGCTGGATGAGCGGCGTTCCCTCAAGCGCGTCGATGGTGAGTTCAGCGCCATTATCGGCGCGCATTGCTATCGGCTTATCCCCGATCGACGCGGCAAGGCCGTCATCCGTCAACGACAGATCGACGCCCGCCGACATCGACAAGGTCGAGACCGGCGCGCCGAACATCAATGCGCGTCGTTCTTCGGTAATACGCGCAAGGGTTTCAATCTCGCTAATGTCGACGCGCGCGGAGCGCAGCGCAATCTGCGCGTGCCCGCGCATCGGTTGCTTTTCACCGGCGACAAAACCCCGCCAGGATCGCCCCTGCCCCGTAATCGAAAAGTCGAGGTCGCGAACCGGCCCCTGGGGCAGGACAACGTCGCCGGTGAAGGCGCCTGAAAGATTGATCGACCCGTCTGCGGCAAGCTCAACCTCAAGATTGAGCGCGCCATCTTCCACCGTCACCGCATCATAGCCGGCGTTTTGCGTTTCCAGTTTCAGGCTGACGGCGCCGCCGGACGCTGCGTCATAGTCGGCGCCCAGAACGCCGGAGAAGGTCCCGTGCGGCGCCTCCGCCATTATGACGACGCCGGTCGCTGTGAGCCGGTCAAAAGGCAGCGCGCCAGCGCCCTCGCCGCCGCCCTTGCGCTGATAGCCTGGCAGCATCACGGTTCCGTCCGGCGCGATTTTCAGCCTCGCTGTGCCCGGACCGATGGCGACAGCATCGACCCGGCGCTCGGAGAGCAGCGTGCGCCAGCGATAACGGGCCTCGAGCGCGCTAAAAATAAACGCCTCGCCGCCTTCAGGCCCGGCCGCCACGCCCTGGAGGTTAACCTTCTTCAGCGAAAGCCCCGTGACCCGCGCTTTCGGCGCCTCAAAGCCCGCCGAGGCCATCGCCGAGCGCACCGCATAACCGGCGATCGCAAACCGCGCGAGATAGGTCCCGCCCGCAACAATCGCGAGGAATAACAGCGCTCCGAGAAAATATTTGGCGCCCCGCATCCTTACCTCGTTCCCTCAAACATGGCCGCCGCTTTTCGTCGTCGGTTAACCCTCAGTAGGTCTAATTCTAAGCATCGGCCTCGCCCAGCATGCCGAAAATTGCAGGATTTGGCGAGGCGTGTCATGTAACCGCGGCAGGCGGGCGAGACTTTGCCGGTCTGGCCCGGAATTTGAGTTTTGTCGCTATATTGGTAGTTCACGAGCAGCGCCCGTCTATGTCCGCTTCGCAAACAGAGTTTGTTCAAACAGGTCAGACCTTTACGAGCGATGGCGCGGCCTATTGCCCGATTGAGCGCAAGCGCCGGGGCCCCGCCGCTCTCGCCGCCTCTATGGCGGTGCTGATCGCGGGCGCGGGATTTCTCACCTACGCCATGATGCAGGCGCCGACGCCCGTGATTGAGGCGGCAGTGAGCGAAGAGCCCGCGCCGGACCAAACGCCTTCCCGTGCGGCGCGCGTCACGGTTGCCATCGCCGAGCCCGAACCCGCCCCGCGCAAACTCACCGTCGAAGAGGCGCTTGCCGAGTCCCGCGCCGCACGGGAAGGCGTGGCCATTACTTTTGACGAAACCGTTGAAACCGAATTGGCGCCGCGCCTCAAACCAGGCTCTGCCGGAGCTGCGCCGGCGACCGAGGACGGCGCGCCTGCCAAACCTGATGCGAGCGACGGCTTTGCCCCAAGTCTGAAACCGATCCGTAAACAAGCAACGAGCCCCGCGCCTTCGCGCGGACGGGCCGCCACGTTTGGCGGCTTTCTTGTCGCCTCGGCCGAAGACGCGCCGCCGCCGTTCTTCTTTACGAGCGATATGGAACGCGCCGAATTCGTCTCCACGCCGGCGCCGGTTCTCTATGCGAGCGACCTTTACCGCGCCTTTCAGGAAATCCGTATTCGCATCACCAAAGGCGAGAATTTTGTCGATGCGCTGAAACGCGCCGGTATTAATGCGAGCGAGCGCAACGAGGCCGCTTACGCTTTTGGCAAGCACTATAATCTCCGCCGGCTTCGTCCGGGGCAGGAATTTTTGCTCACCTTGGGCTGGCCGCAGGAAACTTTGTTTCAGCATGCTTCCAATGGCGGCGATGCGGGCGCGCGCCTCGTCGCACTTGAGTTTCGCGCCGATCCGGAAAACCGCGTCCTCGTTCGCCGCGATGATGACGGCAAGTTTATCGGCGAGGCCGCGCCGATCGCCATGACGACCCGCATGGTTTCTGTTGAAGGCCGCATCGACGGCAGCCTTTACCTCTCCGCCAAAGCCTCCGGCGCGCCCGATCAGATCATCGCCGATCTCGCTGACGCCTTCGCCTATGACGTTGATTTTCAACGAGAAATATTCGGCGGCGATGAATTCGAGGCGATCTTTGAAGCGCGTTATGACGATCAGGGCGAGCTCGTCTCCACCGGCGACATTATCTATGCGCGGCTCCACTGGCGCGGGCGCTCCCGGGAAAAAGGCTATTACCGGTTTGCCTCTAGCGAGGACGGAAAACGGGGCGATTATTACGACGCAACCGGACAAGGCGCCAAACGCCTGCTCATGAAAACGCCGATTGACGGCGCGCGCCTCTCCTCTCGCTTCGGCACGCGCAAGCACCCGATCCTCGGTTACCGGCGCGCGCACAAAGGCGTTGATTTTGCGGCGTCGCGCGGCACGCCGATCAAGGCCGCCGGCGACGGCGTCGTTGAACGCGCCGACCGCTATGGCAGTTTCGGTAATTACATTCGTATACGTCATGCTAATGGCTACAAGACAGCTTATGCACACCTGAAGGGCTTCCGCCGCGGCGTCCGCAAAGGCAAGCGCGTGCGCCAGGGCGATATTATCGGCTATGTCGGCACCACCGGCCGCTCAACCGGACCGCATCTTCACTATGAGGTCCATCTCAAAGGCAAGGCGGTCAATCCGCAAAAGCTCAAAATCGCCACCGGCAAGCAACTCAAAGGCGCCGATCTCGACCGATTCAAAGACAAACGCGATCTCATCAACGCCATGCGCCTGCCGCCGGAAGAACCGGCGCCGCTTCTAGCCAGCGACGGCGACGCAAAGAAAAGCGCGCTTTAGCGGGCAGACGGAACGCATGTTCCGCGCCTTCGAAGTCGATTTCGGAAAATTCCCTTCATCCGTTTCGTCCTGTTCCTTTCTCAGTTCATACTTCACAACAGAAAGCATCATAAGGCCGTCGGAATCCATGAGGATAACCTTTCACCGTTGATTGGGGCGCGGGGCCCCAATCAACGAATATTTCGATCTAAAAGCCTTGTGTCGCGCACGCTTGACGAGAAGTCGGCGGATTTGAAACAACCTCAGCGGAGCGTTTGTCACGTGCGGCGCACCATTCAAAGAAAGGATTTTGAAAAAAGGTTGTCCGCACTGCTGCGTTTGCTGCGCAAACGGTCAGCGCGAACTATTGAAGAGCGCCCTCTCAGGGTTGTATTTTGAGGCGAGCGATTCAACCGGACAGTGTGCGCCTTTGCCGCTTTTAGAAAACAACAGAGGGCTTTATATCATAGGGTGGAAAACGACTTCCCACACCCACTAAATTGCGCACCAAGATGTTTGACATTCAAAAAAGCGAACTTCCGATCGGCGCGAACTTGAGGCATTATTTCGAAATGGAAGGATGCTATACGGATTGTTATTTCACCGAAATTGACCAGGCCGTCAGCTTGCCGGATTTCGTTGCTGCGTTTTATGTCACGCCGCTCTTTAAACTAGAACGGTTTTTACTCGAACATATGGCGTCGAAGCCATCGACCGACCAACAAGCCCGCCAAGTGAGTGACGCACAGATCGATCACTTCGCGGCATGGCGTGTCGAGCAGCGCGATACCAGCCAGTTGCTCATGTGCGATCTATCAGAGCGAACGCGGTCATGGTTTATGATCGTCCCGCTTGTCGATCAGGGGCAAAATTCAACTCGATTGTATTTTGGGTCCGCGGTCGTTCCTCAAAGCACGCCGAAAAATGAACCGCCGTCAATGGGATTTGCGTTCCGCGCCTTGTTGGGATTTCACAAACTATATTCGCGGGCGCTGTTGTCCGCCGCCAGGGCTCAGTTGAATCGGTCGCTTGTGATACGGCAGCCCGCCTGACCGGCAGGAAGCGAGCCTTACCCCTTCTTCGTTTCCGCCAAAACTTCCTTGATATAGGCGTCAATATCGAGGTCCCCCGTCGCGCGGCCCTTGATGCGCTCGCGTACGCGCGAGGGAAGCATCGCGGGATCGATCGGACCGCCCGCCTTGATCGTCGCGCGGATCAAGTCTTTAAGGGCGTCTTCGCTGAGGTCAGGCTTCCAGTCCGATTGTTTATCCGCCATCGGAGGTTCCTCTCATTGGCCTCTTAGTTAAGCAGCGCGCCCGGCGGCGGTGCGGCGGAACTATCTCCGCTAACGGAGAAATAATCGCGTCCGCCGGCAGGCTCGCCATTGATCGTCAGGGCGCCGTCATCAGCGGAAATCTGCAAGGTCTCGCCATCGGCGATCTTGCCCGCGAGGAGAAGCTCGGCCAAGGGGTCCTGCAGCTTTTTCTGGATCACGCGCTTTAGCGGCCGCGCGCCATAGACCGGATCATAGCCGTGATCGCCAAGCCAGGTCCGCGCCTTGTCGTCAAGGTCGAGCGTGATCTTGCGATCGACGAGAAGCTTGCCGAGCCGCGCAATCTGGATATCGACAATCTGATCCATATGGGCGCGGGCGAGGCGATGGAAGAGGATGATTTCGTCCAAACGGTTTAAAAATTCCGGACGGAATTTCGCGCGCACTGCGTCCATCACTTGCGGGCGCACCGCATCACTATCCTCGCCTTCCGGCTGCGCCGCCAAAAACTCCGAACCGAGATTCGATGTCATGATGATCAGCGTGTTTTTAAAATCGACCGTATGGCCCTGCCCGTCGGTGAGGCGTCCGTCGTCTAGCACCTGCAAGAGGACATTGAAGACATCGGGATGCGCCTTTTCGATCTCGTCGAAAAGCACCACCTGATAAGGCCGGCGGCGCACGCGCTCGGTAAGGACGCCGCCTTCTTCATAACCGACATAGCCCGGCGGCGCGCCGATCAGGCGGGCGACGGAATGTTTTTCCATAAACTCAGACATGTCGATGCGCGCAATCGCGGTTTCATCGTCGAACAGAAACTCGGCGAGCGCTTTCGTCAGCTCGGTCTTGCCGACGCCGGTGGGGCCGAGGAACAGGAACGAACCCATGGGCCGGTTCGGATCTTTAAGGCCCGCCCGCGCACGGCGCACGGCGGCAGAGACCGCTTCGACCGCCTCGCGCTGGCCGACAACGCGACCGCCAAGCGCGGTTTCCATTTGCAGGAGTTTCTCCCGCTCGCCTTCGAGCATTTTTTCAACCGGCACGCCGGTCCAGCGTGCGACAATGCTGGCGATATTTTCCGTATCCACCACTTCTTTGACAAGCGAGGTTGCGCCGTCCGGGCGATCCTCATGTTGTTCCGCTTTGCTGAGCTGTTTTTCCAGTGCGGGGATCTCGCCGTATTTCAGCTCCGATGCGCGGCCGAGATCGCCACGGCGTTCGGCCTCGGCCAAATGCTGGCGCGCCTGATCGAGATGCTCTTTGACTTTCGTCGCCGAGGCGAGGCTTTCCTTTTCCGCGCGCCACAGCGCCGTCAGCTCGGCCGAGCGCTGCTCAAGGTCGGAGAGTTCTTTTTCAAGCTTCTCAAGACGGTCTTTCGAGGCCGTATCGTCTTCTTTTTTTAGCGCCTCGCGTTCGATCTTCATCTGGATGATGCGCCGGTCAAGCTCATCGAGCTCTTCCGGCTTCGAGTCGACTTCCATGCGCAAGCGCGAGGCCGCCTCATCGACAAGGTCAATCGCTTTGTCGGGCAAAAACCGGTCCGTGATATAGCGTTGCGACAGCGTTGCGGCGGAGACAATCGCACTGTCGGAAATTCTGACGCCGTGATGGAGTTCGTATTTTTCCTTCAGGCCGCGCAGGATCGAGATCGTATCTTCAACCGTCGGCTCGTCGACAAACACCGACTGGAAGCGGCGCGCGAGCGCGGCGTCTTTCTCAACATATTTGCGGTATTCGTCGAGCGTCGTTGCGCCGACGCAGTGGAGTTCGCCGCGGGCAAGCGCCGGCTTCAAAAGGTTAGACGCATCCATCGCGCCGTCGGCTTTGCCGGCGCCAACAAGCGTGTGCATCTCGTCGATAAAGAGAATGATCTCGCCATTCGCATCGGTGACTTCCTGCAACACAGCTTTCAATCGCTCTTCAAATTCGCCGCGATATTTCGCGCCGGCGATGAGCGCGCCCATATCGAGGGCGAGAAGGCTTTTGTCCTTGAGGCTCTCCGGCACATCGCCATTGACGATGCGCAGCGCGAGACCCTCGGCGATCGCGGTTTTGCCGACGCCGGGCTCGCCGATCAGCACCGGATTATTCTTTGTGCGGCGCGACAAGACCTGCATGGTGCGGCGAATTTCTTCATCGCGCCCAATGACGGGGTCAAGCTTACCCTCGCGCGCTGCTTCGGTAAGGTCGCGCGCATAGCGCTTTAAGGCGTCATAGGCCTGTTCGGCTGACGCCGTATCGGCCGTGCGGCCTTTGCGGATATCATTGATCGCTTCATTGAGCTTGGCGGCGGTAACACCCGCCTGCTTTAAAATCTCAGCCGTGCCGGCTTGCGCCTCGACGGCAAGCGCGGTCAGGAGACGTTCCGCAGTAACGAATTTATCGCCGGCCTTTTTGCCGATTTCTTCAGCCGCCGCGAAAACCTTCGCAGTTGGCGCGGCCATATAAATCTGGCCGTTGCCGCCTTCGACCTGGGGCAGTTTAGAGAGCGCCTCGTCGGTGAGTTGCAACGCGACCTCAGGCTTGCCGCCGGCCGCGCGGATCAGGTTCGCCGCGAGACCTTCCTGATCGTCGAGAAGCGCCTTCAAGACATGTTCGGGCGTGAATTGCTGGTGATTGTCGCGCAGCGCAATTGTTTGCGCGGCTTGGATCAAACCGCGAGCGCGGTCTGTGTAGTTTTCAAACTGCATGTTCGACCTCGTTGGAGCGTCAAAAAGTTAATGGCGTCCCGGCTGGCGGCGACGCTAAGCATACAATTCAAATGGTGAGAAAAATCCTTATCACAAGAGCGTTTTCGCCATATTTCGACATAAAAAAGCCCGGCGATCGCGTCGGACCGCCGGGCTAATCTCGCGTTTTCCAAATTAACTTATTCGCCGTCTTTTTTGCCGTGCTTTTTGTGATGGCGTTCTTTCATCTCCGCCCTCTTGGCCTCGTGATGGGCTTTGGCTTCTTCCAGCGACAGCATGCCGTCATCGCCTAGGTCGTGTTTCGCCCAGGATTTCTCCGCTTTCGCCCGCTTATAGGCGTGATATTCTTCGCTTGAAATATTGCCGTCGCCATTGGCGTCGACTTCCGCGAAATGCGCTTCCATTTTCGCTTCCCGGTCATAGCCGCCTTTTTCGCTTCCGCCTTTTCCGTGGCCGTGATGTTCGGCAAGCGCCGCGCCAGCGGCGAGAAGTCCGACGCCTGCAACGGCGGCAAAAATCATTTTATTCATGGGGGGTGTTCCTTCCAACGATGATGATCGCATTTATATCCGGACGCCGCCAGAAAAGACAGCGATGAGAAGACACTAGTTCAATTGCCGCCGCCCCGTCGATTTTGGACGCGGTGAAGCGAAGGATATTCACGGCAAGGCGAAGGCGGGCGCAGCTAAATCAACCCCGCCAACGGCGAGGATGGGTCGGCAGATCAGATTTGAATATCCAACACGACTTCTTGGGAGACTCGCTCACCATTAATTATTGTTACGATCTCAAACGTGTTGATTCCTTTTTTGAATTGTTTGCCGAGCTTCTTAATTTTGACCTCACCCCGCCATTGTTCTTGCTCGTTTTCTTTGCCAGTCGATTCAGTCTTCAACTCCAACTCATCAATTTGGACGTGATTTACGGTATCAATCACAAATTTTCCACCAGAGCCAACAGGCGCCTTTATCGCGAATGCAAAGTACTCTGGATCCTCGGCGGCTGTTAACTCATCATACAGCACTTCGACCTCTAGCATTGGCCCCATAACTCCGGACAAGTTAATGCTCTGTGACGGAGTTATTTGTTCGCCGAGATCGATCATCGTCCTTCGTTTTGTATAGGCGTCAAATACCGTCCCCCTAGGTAGGCTAGCGGATTTTCCTTTGATAAAAATAAGAGGAAGGAAGACTATGCCTGCTAAAGTGGCCGTCAAAGCGATACGACCTTTACCCTCTTTGTAGTACCCTCCGCCAAGGTCGATTGTCGCCCCACCAACGCCAGTGGTGTCATAGGCGCCCAAAGACATCTTGCCCTTAATCCCAGCGATCTTGGCGCCCTTCAATGTGTCAACTCGCACTAGGACGGGAGTTCCAGCATCGATAACAACATTTCCATCTATCTGAACATCACGCCAGACGGATGCTCTTATAACTTGCCCAACTTGAGTGTGCTTTTTCTTTCCTGAAACAGGCTCATCTGTTTCGACATAGACCATAGTATTTGCAGGTATCGTGACAATTTCTGCCCAGACGGGAGAGATGGCTAAACCGACTGACGCAAATGCGCTAAAGAGAACCTTGAGAGGTCGGGCCATTGCTGTCTCCAATCTTTATTTAAACGAAAGACGCAACAGTTCCAAATGGCTAGTGAATCTAGGGTAAATATTTTCCGTAGTCAAATGAACGCCCTTAGAACAAGGCTCAAAATACATCTTTTGATTTTGCGGCTCTTGCGATGCACCTTGCAGGATGGCGTAGGCGACCTAGATCAACCCGGCCAGCGGTGACGAAGGATCAGCGTAGCGCTTCTTCGCCATGCGGCCGGCGAGATAAGCCTCGCGGCCTGCAATGACCGCGTGCTTCATGGCGCTCGCCATCAGGGTCGGGTCCTTCGCTTCCGCGATCGCCGTATTCATCAAGACGCCGTCGCAGCCGAGCTCCATCGCCACCGCGGCGTCCGAAGCTGTGCCGACGCCCGCGTCGACAATGACGGGCACGGAGGATTGCTCAACGATGAGACGAATGTTGACCGGATTGATAATGCCGAGGCCCGACCCAATGAGCGAGCCGAGCGGCATGATCGCGCAGCAGCCTGCGTCTTCGAGCTTCCTTGCATAGACCGGATCGTCCGAGCAGTAGACCATGACCTCAAACCCGTCCGCGATCAGAAGCTTCGCCGCGCGCAGGGTTTCTTCCATATCGGGGTAAAGGGTTTTCTGGTCGGAGAGGACTTCGAGCTTTACGAGATTCCAGCCGCCGGCCTCGCGCGCGAGCCGCAGCGTGCGGATCGCGTCCTCGGCGGTGAAACACCCCGCCGTGTTTGGGAGATAAATATATTTCTCAGGATCAAGATAATCGACGAGGAGCGGCTTGTCCTTGTCAGTGAGGTTTACCCTTCGCACGGCGACTGTGACCATCTCAGCGCCCGCGGCCTCAGCCGCTTCAGCGTTCTGCTGGTAGGTCTCGTATTTCCCGGTGCCGATGATCAGGCGGGAGGATAATTTGCGTCCGGCGACCTCAAACATCTCACTCATTCCTCACCCGCCTCCCACAAATTGAACAATCTCGATCTTGTCGCCGTCGGCAAGCTCGGTCTCGCCGTAAAGCGACTTCGGCACGATTTCGAGATTACGCTCGACGGCTATTTTCTTTGGCTCCAGCGCCAGCGCCGTGAGGAGGCCGGCGACGCTAACTTCGCCCTCAAATCGCTTTTCTTCGCCGTTGACGGTAATATCCATGGAAATTCAGTCTGTTCCCATATTGCGGCGCGTCCAAAACGGCGCCTATACAATGGCCTGTAAATCTTTTGCGACGTATATGTAGGCGTTGAGCAGGCCGCAAGAAGGCGGCGACGGAAAGTTTATGACGGCGACGACGGTTTTCATCCTCAACGGGCCCAATCTCAACCTTCTGGGCGCGCGCGAGCCGGAGATTTACGGGTCCGAGACGCTTGGCCATATCGAAAGCCTGGCCGCCGCTAAGGCCGGCGAGCTGAGATTATCCCTCGATTTCCGGCAATCGAACAATGAGGGAACACTGATCGACTGGGTGCAGGAGGCGGACACTAAAAGCGCGGGGCTGATTATCAATCCCGGCGGCTATTCGCATACGTCAATTGCCCTCCTCGACGCCCTCACGGCGGCCTCGATCCCGAAAATTGAGCTGCATCTGTCCAATATTCACGCCCGCGAGGCTTTTCGGCATAAGTCGATTACAGCCGCCGCCGCCGACGGCGTGATTATGGGGTTAGGGTCGCAAGGCTATCTCTTGGCGCTTGATGCGCTTAAAAACTTAATAGATAAACGCGCGCGCTGAAAAGGCGCAGGTCCCCCGTGGGTGGGGCATAATAAGAACGGGAAACGCATGGCGGGTAAAAACGGAAAAAACGACCACGAGCTGGAAGCGACCTGGATTCGCGAGCTTGCCGGTATTCTTGAAGAAACCGGGCTGACGGAAATCGAAATTGAAAAAGATGCTGTGCGCCTGCGTGTGTCGCGCCAGGGCGGCGGCGCGCAGATTGTCGCTGCGGCGCCCGCGCCATCGGCGGCGCCTGCCCCGAGCGCGCCTGTAGGCGCACCAGCTGCTTCAGCTTCCGCCGAGGATCATCCGGGCGCGGTAAAATCGCCGATGGTCGGCACTGCCTATCTTTCGCCCTCCCCAGACGCTGAGCCCTTCATCACCGAAGGCGCGAAGGTGTCGGAGGGGCAAACGGTCATGATTATCGAAGCGATGAAGACCATGAACCCGATTGCCGCCCCGCGCGCCGGCACGATTTCGAAAATCTTCGTCAGCGACTCCCAGCCGGTAGAGTTTGACGACCCGCTCTGCATTATTGAGTAACATGGGGCGCGCCAAAAGGCGGCGCCGATCAACGGAAAAAACATGTTCGACAAAGTCCTGATCGCCAATCGCGGGGAAATTGCCCTTCGCATCCACAGGGCGTGCAAGGAGATGGGCATCGCCACGGTCGCGGTCCACTCTACTGCCGACGCCAATGCGATGCATGTCCGTCTCGCCGATGAGAGCGTCTGCGTCGGCCCGCCGGCGCCAAAAGACAGCTACCTCAATATTCCCGCGATCATTTCCGCGGCGGAAATCACCGGCGCTGACGCGATCCATCCGGGCTACGGCTTTCTGTCGGAGAACGCCCGGTTCGCGGAAATTGTCGAAGCCCACAACATCACGTTCATTGGTCCGCGCGCGGACCATATCCGCGTCATGGGCGACAAGATCGCCGCCAAGGCCGCCGTTGGGCGTGCGGGCATTCCGCTGGTGCCGGGCTCGGACGGCGAGGTTCGATCGCTTGAAGAAGCGCGCATAGCGGCTGAGAAGATCGGTTTTCCGGTGCTCGTGAAGGCCGCCGCCGGCGGCGGCGGTCGCGGCATGAAGCTCGCCCCGACGGCGGACGATCTTGATGAGGCGATCTCGACCGCCAAGGCCGAATCGAAGGCGGCTTTCGGCGACGATGCGGTTTATCTTGAGAAATACCTCACCCTCCCCCGCCATATTGAAATCCAGATTATCGCCGACAGCCACGGCAATGTCGTCCAGCTCGGCGAGCGCGACTGCTCCTTGCAGCGCCGCCACCAGAAAGTCCTCGAAGAGGCGCTGTGCCCGGTGCTCACTGATGATGAGCGCGCGCGGATCGGCGAGACGGTCAGGAGCGCAGTTGAAAAGCTCGGCTATCTCGGCGCCGGCACGGTTGAGTTCCTTTATGAAAATGGCGAGTTCTATTTCATCGAGATGAACACCCGCCTTCAGGTGGAACACCCGATCACCGAACAGATCACCGACATTGATCTTGTACGTGAACAGATCAACGTCGCGGCGGGCAAGAAGCTCAGCTTTTCGCAAGACGATGTAAAATTCCACGGTCACGCGATCGAGTGCCGGGTCAATGCAGAAAACCCCCGCACCTTCCGTCCGTCGCCGGGCGAGATTACCCATTTCCACGCGCCGGGCGGTCCGGGCGTCAGATTCGATTCTGCGATTTACACCGGCTACCGCATTCCGCCTTACTATGACTCAATGATCGGCAAGCTGATTGTCTGGGCCGACAACCGCGATCTATGCATCGCGCGCCTCAAACGCGCCCTCGCCGAAATGGCCTTTGTCGGCGTTGAGACGACCATCCCGCTCTTTATCGACCTCGTTGATGATCCGGAATTCCAGCGCGGCGAATATAATATTCACTGGCTGGAAAAATGGCTGGCGCGTGCGGAATAGGCCGGGCGGCTTGCCGCCAGCCAGCCTCTATTCAATATCCAGAAACAATTCAGGGCGATGCTGCGCCCATAGCCGAGTGAAGCTCGTCGCTGCCGACGGAAGTTAAAAACGTTTGCAGCGGCACGGGCTTTCCGCGCGCCGGATCGGCCGGATAAAGAAACAGGGTTTCGTTAAACAAGGCGACCGAGCCGATATCGTCCCAGGCGATCATGCGCAGGCCAAGGAACGTTGAAGAAGCAACGCCGGTATCGCCAATCGTGATAGCCGCGCGCGCGATAAGCGCATTGCGCCCGTTCCAGAACGCTACAGCCGCCATCGTGACGCCGCCGAGGATCAGAACGCCGCTCCAAAACCATGGCGGGCTGCGGTCGACCTCAATCCAGTCGAGCGGCGTGCCGTCAAGGATTGAAAAATATAGGTCGGCGCCGACGGCGATCATGAGCGCTGCAAAGATAACCGCGAAAATGGAAAACGCCGCAGCCTTGGACCGCGAATAGGTCACGACAAAACCTGACGGCGTCGGCGTAATCGGCATGGGCTCGGCTCCAAGCGCTGACCCTTATCCCCTCAAGAGCATAATAACGCGCTCAGGCTGGAGCAATGGCGGCGTCGCACGATTTGCCTCGCACTCCCAATGTGCGCGATACTCGCCTCATGCCCCGGGATTCGGCCAATTCCATCTCGACCGACGAGCTTTTGAAAGCCTATACGCTCGGTTACTTTCCGATGGCGCGCTCGCGCGAGGATGACAGCGTTGTCTGGGTCCTGCCTGACGAGCGCGGCGTCCTGCCGCTGAACAAGGCGCACGCGCCGCGCCGCCTCATCCGGTTTTTAAAAACCGCGCCGTTTGAAATCCGCATCAACACCGCCTTTCTGGAGGTGGTCACCGCCTGCGCGGAGGCGACGCCCGCGCGCCCCGACACCTGGATCAACGATGCGATCATTGAGGCCTATACGGAGCTTCACTTTATGGGCCGGGCGCATTCGGTTGAGTGTTGGCGCGAGGACAAGCTTGTCGGCGGGCTCTATGGCGTGGAGATGGGCGCGGCCTTCTGCGGCGAGAGCATGTTTGCGCGCGAGACGGACGCCAGCAAGATCGCCTTCCTATATTTGATTGCGCGACTGAAACTTGGACATTTTCATTTTATCGACGCGCAGTTCACCAACGAGCATCTTGGACAATTCGGGCTCATCGGCGTTCCCGACAGCGCCTATAAGAAGATGCTGGCGACGGCGCTGCATAAAGACGCGGATTTTTTCGCGGCGCCCGATCAGCTGTCGGCGAGCCGGGTCGTGCAGCTGATCACCCAGACGTCGTAGACCGGATGCTCCAGCGGATTGAGCGCCGGCGATGAGGCGAACATCCAGCCCCGGAAGATGTTGATCCCTTCCGCTTGCGGGCCCTCAAGCACTTCCGGCGCTGGCATGTCAGGCGCCAAACGCTCCCGCTCAAGGCGTTCAAGCGGCGTTTGCTCAAGGGCCGGCGGTTCGGCGTCGGCAAAATCGGCGGCTTCAATCGGCAAAACATCGAAATCGGTGGTTTCGATTTCATCCTCGATCGGTTCTGCGATCGTTATTTTAAGATCGCTCTGGCGCGAGCCGAATTCGGTATCGAAAATTTCAAGAAAGGCGGTTGTTTCCGGGAATTCTTCCGGCGGGCGCTTGTCGCAGAAGCGCGGCTGAATTTCGAGCGAGCCGAAACGCGCAATCTGGTTCATTTCGATCTCGATGTCGGTGTAGCGCGCCGTGATCTTGTCGAGGGCGCGCAACGTCACCGAAACCGGCTCGCGTTTTTCCTCTTCAATGACGCCGGCGAACGGATCATCCGCTTTGCGAGACAATTGCTCAAGCTCGCTCAGTTCTTCATCCGGCGGCGCGACCGGCGCCTCCTGAGCAAAGGCGAACGCCATCGTCGCACTTGCGGCCATGAGAATGGGAACCATACGCATTACAAATCTCCCAGCGGATCAACTTCGCTCTCATGGCTATCATCATTATCGCCCGGCTTGGATTTTCCCGCCTGGCTCGTAAACGCCTGCACCGCAAGGTTGAGGAGGTCGACCGAGCCGCGCGTAATGGTGATCTTGTCGCCTTCGCGCAGCATCTCTTCGGACGCGCCCGGTTCAATCGCCACAAAAGCG
>Ga0209633_10003025_pt1 | contig 15722 bp, 12 predicted proteins | sample Cruoilmetagenom1_FD_187290 | JGI IMG/M metagenome (GOLD analysis project Ga0209633, IMG submission 187290) | Oil polluted marine microbial communities from Coal Oil Point, Santa Barbara, California, USA - Sample 1 (SPAdes) (version 2) | ecosystem: Environmental > Aquatic > Marine > Oil seeps ... | reverse complement strand
TGCTAAAGGGCATACCTTGGTTGTACCTAAAAAAGAAGTAAATAAGTTATTTGATTTAGATGAAAGAACATATAAAGGGTTGATGGATTTCTCAAGAAAAATAGGGTTAGCTATTGAAAAAACAATGCCGTGTAAGAGAGTAGGATTGACTGTTATTGGTTTAGAAGTACCCCATGTTCATGTACATTTAATTCCGTTGAACTCAATGAGCAATATTGATTTTAAGCATAAGGTTAAGCTGACCAAAGATGAGTTTGAAACAATAGTTGAAAAAATCTCTAGTGCTTTATAGTTCGTTAAGCAATACACTCATAGTAGTACCTTTGTCTACCTCAGATTTATCGATATGTATTTTGCCATTATGGTAATCCTCTATAATTCTTTTGGTAAGTGATAAGCCTAATCCCCACCCACGCCTTTTAGTAGTATAACCAGGATCAAATATTTTTGTATACAAGCTTTTAGGAATTCCTTTGCCGGAATCTGAAACCAATACCTGCACGTATTTTCCATTTTTTTGTTGCACTTTTATTCTTAAAGTGCCTTTGCCATCCATCGCATCTATCGCATTTTTAACCAAGTTTTCAATAACCCAACTAAATAATTGCGGATTGATCATAGCATATATACTCAGGTCATCATCCGTATCAAAATGAAAATCTACTAGTTTTGAAGCTCTTGAAGCATAGTAATCATAAGATTTTTTAGTCTCAGTCACTATATTATGTCTTGTTAGTGTTGGTACAGAACCAATTTTTGAAAACCTATCAGCAATTGTATTTAAACGCTCAATATCTTTTTCAATTTCTTTAACAGTACTTTCTTCGGTTTTTTCCATCCTCAGAATTTCTACCCAGCCTAATAAAGAAGATAATGGTGTACCTATTTGATGTGCAGTTTCTTTAGCCATACCTGCCCAAAGTTTGTTTTGTTCAGCAATTTTATTCGACTTAAATACTAAATAAATTACGGTTCCAAAAAGCAATAAAATCAATAATAATGCAATAGGGTAATATTGCAGTTTATTTAAAATGTCAGAGTCTCTGTAATAGATCAAATCATTAGTATCTCCATATGGTACTATTAACGGCTTATTTTCACTCTTCATCTTAGCCAATTGATTTGTGAGATACATTCTCTCTTTAGTCGGTAAATCCTCAAACGAACCGGTCCTTTCAAAAGCTAAATTTGCCCAAAACTTAATCTTTCCATCGTGCCAAGTTACGATCATAGGAATGTTTTGATTGCTTTCAATGATCTTTGTTTCTAAACCTATATCTACATCAAGATCTGGAGTACTCATGTTCTTGTAAGCAACTGCTAAAACTTCCATTTTAGAACGTTCTTCTAATTTGAATTTTTGAAAGAAAGTATTGGTATTCCATAAGATAAGCGCAACAAGTAGAAATGCTGCAATTATAAGTATCCAACGAAGTGCATTCTTATTTAAGGGAAGATTCATTATAACAAATATAAAATTATCTCTTGATATAACTAAAAATTTTATCTCTTATTATATCGTGATGCCATAACTATTTAAGTATTTTTGTAATTTAGAACCTGAGTTCGAATATTAATAAAACGCACAGTTATTAGAAATCTCAATAGGCAAGGCATTTTTTAGAAGGACTAGCGGGTTAATCCAATAAAAAATAACGTAGTATATTGTGAATTTCCAATAATTTTAAAAAGAAAGCCTAATAGACAGCAATCTTCGCACTATAAAAGCCTTAAATTAACTAGTTAGTTTTGCGTATTTTTTAGCACAAATCTTACTATTTATTAGGCTTCTGTGGTAATTATTGATAATCGAACTCAGGTTCAGAGATACTCTTAATAAAAATGTAGATGTTAACTATAGATCCAACAAAAATTTCAACCGCAAAATTACATGGTTATTTATTGAGTGCAGTAGCACCAAGGCCCATTGCTTTTGCCAGTACTATTGATAAAAATGGAAATCCAAATTTATCACCTTTTAGTTTTTTTAATGTCTTTAGTGCCAATCCGCCTATACTTATTTTTTCTCCTGCAAGAAGAGTAAGAGATAATACAACAAAGCATACTTTAGACAACATTCATGAGATAAAAGAGGTAGTAATAAATGTTGTAAATCATGCTATAGTTCAGCAAATGTCATTGACGAGTACAGAATATGCAAAAGACATAAATGAGTTTGATAAAGCAGGGTTTACCATGTTAACTTCTGAGAAAGTAAAACCTTTTAGAGTTGCAGAATCTCCTGTTCAATTTGAATGTAAAGTAAACGAGATAATTGCTTTAGGAAACGAAGGTGGCGCGGGTAACTTGATTATTTGTGAGGTGGTACAATTGCATATCAATGAGGATGTTCTTGATGAAAATAAAGCAATTGTTCAAGAGAAATTAGATTTAGTTGCAAGGGCAGGAGGCAGTTATTATTCAAGAGCGAATAAAGGGTTTTTTGAAATACCAAAACCCTTGAGTAGTTTAGGGATAGGCGTAGATAAAATCCCAATAGAAATAAGAAATAGTAATATCCTTACCGGTAATAATTTAGGGATGTTAGGGAATGTTGATGCCTTGCCTAATCAACAAGATGTTAATAACTTTGCGAGGGAAAATCCGACTTATATAGGCTTAAAAACAACTGAAAAACATAAATTTGCCCAACAATATTTAGAAAATAACGATGTAGAAAGTGCCTGGAAAGTACTTTTAATAAAATAACAAACAATGGAAATTACAGGAAAAATTAAGAAGATTGACGAAGCCAAAACATATGGAGCTAGTGGATTTAGAAAACGTGAAATGGTGTTAACAACAGACGAACAGTATCCTCAAATGTTGATGGTTGAATTTACTCAAGATAAATGTGATCTGTTAAACAATTACAACGTTGGAGAAGATGTTAAGGTCAATATTAATTTACGAGGTAGAGAATGGATAAACCCGGAAGGAGAAGCCAAATATTTTAACTCTATTCAAGGATGGAGAATTGAAAAATTACAAGCTGGAGCTCCAGCTGAAATGCCACCAATTGAGGCAGTCGATGCATTTGAGGCTACAGATAAAATTAGTGATGAAGAGCCCGATGATCTACCTTTTTAATCATTATTAAAATATAAATTTTATAAAACCTTTTAGTTAATTTTGCTAAAAGGTTTTTTATTGTATAACAAGTTATGGTTTTTTTATCTGATGAATTGTCGTTCCCTCCAGTAAATTTAGCCTCCCCGGAAGGGATATTGGCTTTTGGTGGCGATTTATCTATTGAACGTTTAATATTGGCCTATAAAAGTGGAATATTTCCTTGGTATAATGAAGGTGAACCCATTATTTGGTACAGCCCAGATTTAAGAATGGTTTTGTTCCCTAATCGTTTAAAAGTATCAAAAAGTATGCGGAATTTAATCCGTAAAGAGACATTTAAAGTAACTTTTAATACTTGTTTTAAGGAGGTTATTTCTAATTGTAAAACCATTTATAGAAAAGAACAGGGAGGCACTTGGATAACCGAAGAAATGCAACAGGCGTATTTGAAATTACATGAATTGGGTATCGCAAAATCAGTCGAAGTTTGGTTAGATAATGAACTTGTGGGTGGATTGTATGGAATTGATCTTGGTACAGTTTTTTGTGGTGAGAGTATGTTTAGCAAAATATCAAATGCTTCAAAAATCGCTTTTATTTTTTTAGTTGAAAAACTAAAAAAAGAAAACTATAAATTATTAGATTGTCAAGTCTATAACAGGCATTTAGAGAGCTTGGGTGCAGAAGAAATTAAAAGGAAAGAATTTTTAAAGTACCTTTGAATTAAAGAATTGAAATGAAAATTAGAAAAGCTATTGATCAAGATAAAGATGACATATTAAAAGTTATGCTACCTTGGAATATGCATCATGTACCTTCCCAAGAAATGGAAGAATTAGATATTTCATGTTTTTTCGTTGCTCTTATTGATAATAAAATTGTTGGTGCATCGGGGTATAAAATTATTTCAAATCAACAAGGTAAAACGACTCTATTAGGGGTATTGCCAGAATATAACGGAAAAGGTATTGGTAAGATTTTACAAGATAGAAGAATTCAAGCTATGTACGATTTAGGTATGAAATCTGTAATAACAAACGCAGATAGACCCGCTACAATCAAATGGTACAAAAAACATTATGGTTATTATGAAATAGGTAAACTGAAAAAACTTGAATCATTTGGTGATGATTCTATAGATTCATGGACAACCCTTGAAATGGATTTAAATAGTTATATGAAAAAAAAGAAAGATAGTTATAAGCAAAACTATATAAGTAAAAATCAACCATTTCCATTAGCACCTTTCCCACCTATAATTATTAATGCTTGTCTTACAGGAATGATACCAACCAAAGAGATGACAAGTTATGTTCCAATTACACCAGAAGAAATTGCCGAACAAGCAATAAGTGTTTTTGATGAGGGCGCTCGTATTGTTCATTTACATGCTCGTGATAAAGATGGAAAACCAACCTGGAAAGCAGAAATTTACGAAGAAATTATAACGTTGATAAAAAGAGAACGATCTGAATTAATATGTTGTATATCAACGTCTGGTAGAAATTGGCCTGAATTTGAAAGAAGAGCAGAACCATTATTTATAACTGGTAAAGGAAAACCAGACATGGCTAGTCTTACCTTAGGGTCGCTCAATTTTAGAGAAGGACCTAGTATAAATTCTATTGATATGGTAGCTAAGTTGGCTTCTACTATGAAGCAAAATGATATTATTCCAGAACTGGAAGTTTTTGATTCAGGTATGATAAATCTTGCAAAAATTTTGGAAAGTAGAAGAATAATTGAAGGGAATAAATACTTTAACTTGTTATTGGGATGTGTTAATAGTATTCCGGCAAGTTTAAAAGATTTAGATTATTTAGTTTCAAAACTCCCGGAAGAATCAATTTGGGCTGCTGCCGGCATTGGCCAGTTTCAATTACCGATGAATGCAGGAGCTATTATTATGGGAGGGAATGTTCGTGTAGGTTTAGAAGATAATATTTTTTATGATTATGAAAAGAAGCAATTAGCAACTAACGTAGATCTAGTTAAGAGAGTTAAACGAATTTCAGAAGAAATATTTAGACCAATAGCAACTCCTAGTCAAGTAAGAGAGATGATTGGATTATCTGGATAATATAATATTCTATTCTCTGAAAATAAATTATAGGTTTAAATAGGCACTTAGTAAATAGTCAAATCACAAAAATATAAGCAATGAATATTAAAAATGCACAGATATTAGTAGACCATTGGATCAACGAACATGGCGTTCGATATTTTAATGAATTGACAAACATGGCTCAGCTTACCGAAGAAGTTGGCGAGGTTGCGCGTATTATCGCACGGCGTTATGGTGAACAAAGCGAAAAAGAAAGCGATAAGGGCAAAGACTTAGGTGAAGAATTAGCCGATGTATTGTTTGTTGTTTTATGTTTAGCTAATCAAACGGGTGTTGATTTACAAAAAGCATTTGACAAAAAATTAGATTTAAAAGCAAGTCGTGATCATGACCGCCATCATAATAATCCTAAACTTAAATAATGACCTTTTTAGAAAAAATAAAAACGACTGTTTTTTGGAAAAAAACAATAATAATTTCTATCCTTTTTTTTACGGCAATTGTTATTGTATCGTTGCTGTTTAATAGTTTTTCATCGATCATTAATTTCGACATTGAAGCAATAAAAACTGAAAATTTTAGTGAAGGTAAATGGAAAAGATTTTTTATTACCAAATCTGTAGTAAGTTTACTTTATGGTATTTGGGTAACAAATAGAAATATGAAGTAAGATAGAACTACAACCTCTTAGAAAATAGTTATTAAAAAGATTCTCCATCCATACTCCATTCTGTATAACACTGAGATGTTATTCAGAACCAAATAAAACGGAGTGAAGAATCTCCTAATTTGTACTTTAAATTTTTTGTAATAATGAAGTGAGAGTTAATCTAATTGAATCAAATCAACCGCACTCTCTTTAACTTTTTTGTTGAGTTCTTTTACATCTGAATTAAATATATTATACAGGGCAGCTAATTCCTTATCAATTTGTATCGTAATTTCATTTTTAAAAGCCACAGCTTGATCTGTAGGTTTAAAATTACCGATAGCTGATAAAGAATTTAAATGCCCTAATTTATTATTTAGTTTAATAGGAAAATTCAAAGGATCTTGATTACTCTTACTTTTCGTTTGATATAAGTTATTTTCAATTAGGGTTATATCTTTTGAAATTTTAGTCGCAAAATCTAATAATTCTTTGTTTTTATCCTTGTCTTTGATTGACTTTTTAAGTTGAGTAATTTGAGTTTTGACCTTGGTAACATTTTTTAAAGCTTTATGAATTTCAGTCATTTTATCTCTTACTCCAATAATAAAATTAAACTGCGCCTGCATGTCTTCGTCAGTTGCTTTACTTCTTGGATCTTTAAGTATTTTGAACTCTTGTGATCTTGTGATATTATTTTTAGTGAGCTCAACCGTATAAGTTCCTGGTAGTGCTTTAGGACCACTCAAAGATGCCCACCAAAGGATCATACCTTTTACTTTTTCGGCATCTGCATACATCAAATCCCAGTTGAATTGATTACTACCTGGTTTTACTTTTAATGTTAGTTCTTTTTTATCTTTTTCAGGATGGCTTGTAAATTTCTTAATTAATTTTTTGTTATTATCTAAAAAGGAAAGGGTAATGGTATCTGCTTTAGCGGTATCTTTCACATAAAAATTAATAGCAACGCCACCATAATGGTTTTGTCCCTGAGTTTTTGACGTTTTACCTTTTCCACCATTCATTCTGTAACTTGCTAACGGTTTGGATAAAAAGAATTCTTCACTAACAAGATTTTTTTCTAATTGATGTAACGGAGTTAGATCATCAATGACCCAAAAAGAACGACCTTGAGTGGCAGCAATTAAATTATTATTTTTAATTGCAAGATCTGTAATTGGAACAACTGGTAAATTCAATTGAAATTTTTTCCAACTGTTTCCATCATCAAAACTTAAATACATTCCTCGTTCGGTACCTGCATATAATAATCCTTTACGTATTGGATCGGCCCGTAAAGCTCTGGCAAAGTCTTCAGAGCCAATTCCATTAACTATGAGTTTCCAGGTTTGACCATAATTTTCTGTTTTGTAGATATATGGTTTATAATCGCCTGTCTTATATTTTGTACCAACTATATAAGCACCCCCTTTATTGAATGGATCAATTTCAATACAATTTATCATCATCCATTCAGGCATGATCTTCGGAGTAACATTCAGCCAGTCTTTTCCACCATTTTTAGTAATATGAACTAAACCATCGTCAGAACCTGTCCAGATAAGATCTTTTTCTAATTTAGATTCCGCGGTAGCGAAAATAGTTCCATAATATTCCACACCGGTATTATCTTTTGTGATTGGTCCACCAGAAGCACCCAAAGTTTTAGGATCATTTCTCGTTAGATCAGGACTTATTATTTCCCAAGATTGTCCTTCATTTTGTGTTATATGTAAATGATTAGAAGCAGCATATAATTTTTTAGGATTGTTTGGAGAGAAAAATATTGGAAAATTCCATTGAAAACGATATTTAAAATCTTCTGCTCCATGACCCATTGGGTCATCTGGCCAAACATTAATGGCTCTAGTTTCTTTTGTTTTATGGTTTACTCTGGTTAGCAGTCCTCCATAACTACCTCCATACACAATATCATTGTTTGTAGGGTCAACCGCTATATGAGCACTTTCACCACCGGCGGTAGATTCCCAATCTTTTTCACTAATAAATCGCCCATTTGTTCTATGTGAAATTCTAATTGTTGAATTATCTTGTTGTGCACCATAAATTCTATAAGGGAAATGATTATCGGTAGTCACTCTATAAAATTGAGAAGTGGCTTGGTTATGATAAGTAGTCCAATTATTTCCGGCATCAAAACTTACCTGAGCACCACCGTCATCACCAATGATCATACGTTGATTGTCTTCTGGGGCTATCCACAAATCATGATGATCACCATGCGGAGCATTGTGCGTTTCGTAGGTTTTTCCTCCATCTTTTGAATGGTGATATCTAACATTTAATATATATAACCCGTTTTCATCTTGAGTATCTGCATATAGGCGTGTATAGTACCAGGCGCGCTGACGTAATTTCCGTTCACTATTTATTAATTTCCACTTTTTTCCTGCATCAATTGATTTGTATACACCACCATTTTTATTCTCTATTAGTGCCCAAACTATATCAGAATTTACAGGAGAAACGGTTATACCGCTTATTCCCCAAAGTCCTTTTGGTAAACCTTCATTTGTAGATATATTTTTCCAGGTATCACCTCCATCAATACTTTTCCAAATTGCTGAACCATCTCCACCACTAGATAAACTATAAGGTGTTCTTCTTACGTTCCAAGTAGTAGCATATAAAATTCTTGCGTTATTAGGATCTATAATTAAGTCAACAGCCCCTGCATCCGCATTAGCGAATAATACTTTTTTCCAAGATGTGCCACCATCTATAGATTTATAGATGCCTCTATCATTAGATGCTTTGTAAAGATCTCCTAGTACAGCTGCAAATACGATTTCAGGATTTTTAGGATGAATTTTAATTCGTGGTACATGCCGTGAATTTTTTAATCCAATATGCTTCCAAGTTTTCCCTGCATCAACAGATTTCCAAATCCCATCGCCTGAAGAGACATTACCTCGAACTGTTTTTTCACCATTACCTACATATATCACATTATTATCCCATTCACTAACTGCAATTGATCCTACAGAACCGCCAAAGAAACCATCCGAAATATTTTGCCAGGAGTTACCAGCGTCTGTTGTTTTCCAGATGCCTCCTCCGGTTGAGCCCATATAGAATAAATTAGCTTTACCAGACACACCCGTAACAGCAGCGCTGCGACCACCACGAAACGGACCGATATTACGCCACTGAATAGCATCGTAGTATTTTTCTGCAAATTGTAAAGTATTTTGTTGTGTTTTTCTTTTGTATTTTTGAGCGGTTATTGAAAAGCTTGTCAGTAAGAATGCACTAACAAACAGGAAGATGATTTTTTTCATTTGTTTAGGATTGTTGATAGACTAGCTAAATTACAATAAAAATAAATGTTGACTTTATAAATGAACTTATTTTTAGACTATATTGATAAACAAATAGGTAATGCCGTTATTAAAGTTTCCGGCTCAAAAAGTGAATCGAACAGGTTATTAATCTTACGACAATGGTATCAGAATTTGAAACTTAAGAATTTGTCAGATTCAGATGATACAAATCACTTGTCAGAAGCTTTAAGTTCTAATAATGAGTTAGTTGATATTGGTCATGCCGGTACAGCTATGCGTTTTTTAACTGCTTATTTTTCAACTCAAGAAGATAGGAAAACTATTTTAACAGGCTCTGAAAGAATGCAGAACAGACCAATAAAGATATTGGTTGATGCATTGAGAAGCGCGGGAGCGAATATTGAATATGTAGACAAAGAAGGATATCCTCCATTGAGAATTAAAGGGAAGAAGCTGATGAAAAATAAGGTTCAAATCAACGGAAATGTAAGTAGTCAATATATTTCTGCTTTGTTGTTAATTGCCCCTTCATTAGAAAACGGATTAGAAATTGAATTGTTGGGCGAAATAACATCTCGTCCTTATTTAGAAATGACTTTAACCTTATTGAATGATTTAGGAATTTCAACCAGTTTTAAAGGAACATTGATAAAAGTTGAGCCAAAAGCAAATATTGATGATAAGACCATTGTGGTTGAATCTGATTGGAGCTCGGCGTCCTATTTTTATAGTCTGGTTGCATTGAGCGTGGTAGGAACAAACATAACATTATCGTCATATATCCAAGAAAGTTTACAAGGCGATAGTTGTTTGGTTGAAATTTATAAAAAATTAGGTGTTGAAACTAGCTATGAAGCAAACTCTATTATATTGAAAAAAGTGGCCGTCATTTCGAACGAAAGTCAGAAATCTCTTGAATTAGACCTTAGAAATGCACCAGACATAGCGCAAACCATTGCTGTTACATGTTTTGGTTTGGGTATTACATGCAATTTAACAGGTTTACATACCTTAAAAATAAAAGAAACTGATAGGTTAGTGGCGCTTGAAATAGAATTGACAAAATTAGGTGCTGATATTTCTGTTACAGAGAAAAGTTTGCATTTAAAACCTTCTACAGTTATCAATAAGAATGTTAGTATACCTACGTATAATGACCATAGAATGGCAATGGCATTTGCACCATTGGCTTTAAAAGTTCCCATCACTATTGAAGATGCTGAAGTAGTTTCAAAATCATATATCAACTTTTGGGAAGATTTAGAGAGCTGTTTTAATTAATAATTTAGCTGATTTCAGAGAAAATTTATGTACATTTTTTTGACTAGAGTTAAAATATAGTTAAATTAGCTAATGTTAGAAATGTATTGGTACTAAAGACGTGATTTAGAACGTTTGGTATCTTACTAAACTTCTTTTAAGCATGAGAAATAATATACTTCTATGTTGCTTTTTTATTGGGATCATATTTACTTCCCAAGCCCAAGAATGGCTTACCGATATTGATGAAGCAAAAAAAATAGCCAACGAAAAAAATCGAAAAATTATATTGGTATTTCAAGGTTCTGATTGGAATGGAATGTGCAAAAGGTTAGAAAAAGAAATGTGGACTAATCCGGAATTTACAGCATATGCTAAAGATCATTTCGTCATGCTTAAAGCAGATTTTCCTAGAAGGGAAGAAAATAGATTGAGTGAGGTTCAACAAGAAAAGAACAATAAGTTGTCAGAAAAATATAATTTAGATGGAGATTTTCCTCTTGTTGTGGTTTTAGACAAAGAAGGGAAAGTGTTGGGTATGACAAGTTATAAAAAAGTAAGTCCTTATATGTATATCAAATTGCTGAATTCTTTTAAATCTGAAAACGAGTAATTTATAGAAAATTCAAATAACAAGATTTTAACTAGCATCCATTTTTCCTTTAATAAAATCTGTTCTGTGAAAATGAAAGTAAATAAGTAGTAAATTTCTATCGGCAAGGAAAGTGATTATCCGCATTACCCATTTCTTTTTAAAAATATATTTTTTTTATCCTGAAAAAGTCTATTAAACTGCTTCTAATAATTAATGATTGTGTTTTGACGTTAGAATTATAATGTTAAAGTTCGTAACACATATTTATTTTGAGCGTCTTTATTTAATAGGGTAATTCATTCTCTATTCAAATCAAAAAATAAACCAAGACTATTATGTTGGGGTATGTATCAGCCATTGATAATAATATATTGAATAATCGTTTCAGTAAGATTCGTTATTTGATAGGTGACTATGATGTGACTGTTTATAGTTCAATTTTGTCTCAAGGTTGGGTTAATTCCGGAAGTGGATCTGCTAGCTTTTCTTTGGGAGATACTTTTATTACAGAAAAAGTAAAATTAACAAATAAGAATAGTATTATAACCATGAGCAATACAATTGGTTGTGATGCCGAGAAAGATTCATTTAAACTAGTTGCATTAGATATTGGTTTGGGAAAGATGAACGTTTTTAAAGGGTCTATTCTTGATGGGATATTAACTTTTTGTTCTATAGAATCTGATTTAAAGAATGAAGAAAAGTATGAAGAGAATTTATGCTTTAAATTAATCTATAAGCAGATATCTGATTTTGAGAATGAATTAGTGGTGGGTTGTTCAAAAGATAATGGAAAGACTTGGCATCCATTTTTAAAGAATAATTATAAGAGAAAATAAAAAACCTTAACAAATTTGTTAAGGTTTTTTTGATGGAAAAAGGATATTACTCTAATTAATAATAACGGTTTAATTTTCAATAAGCCCTTGCCCTTCAATCCAAGGAGCACCCGCTTTCTTGAGTTCTTGTTCTAATTGAGGGAATGTAATCCTAATTAGTGTACTCAATCTATTTCTAATTTGTGTAAGTTGATTTTTAGCTCGGTTCACAGCTGCTTTATGATTTGAAGTGGGGCCATAGGTGGTTCTAGAAGCAACTATTCCAATAAAATTACCATCTTGTGGAGTTGGGTTAGAACGTTCGCCAATTTCTCCTTTGGTTTTATCACCCATTAACGCTTTTTCAATATTCAATAGCTGACTTCTGGTTTTATAGATTTTATCAGTTAATTCATTCGATGGATTCTTAGACTCATCAGCGGCGCGCTTCATAGCGTCTATTAATAACATCTGTTTTGATAAGGTCATATTCGTAGCAGTCAGGTCTTTTTGAAAAGTTTGATGCGCTTCAATAAAAGATTTAATCTCATCATGAGAAGCACCTTTTAATGCACCTTCTTTTAATGGAATAACTTTAAAATCTTGAGGTTCTGCAAGCTTTGTGAATACGCCATCAACCTTTTTAGATAAAGTTACTGTATAATTCCCGGGTGTGGCCATTACCGAACTATTAAAATACTCGTCAGGTGCTTTAACTGGTTTTAACTTTACAACACTCCTTTTAGGATATGTCAAGTTCCAATTAACGCGATTGAATCCTTTTTTATTAGTTCCGTTAACCCTATTAATTACTTTACCATTAGCATCTTTGATCGTAAGTATTATACCTGGTTTTTCTTGTCTTTTTTCATCTTCAAGCGCCTTCCACCCGGGAAAAGTGACTTCACTTTTTTGTTTCACCAGTTTTTTTTCTTTTTCTTGACGGATAGATTTTATTGATTTTAAACTATCAGCTAAATAATAAGTAAATACTGCTCCAAACAGTGGGTTTTTAGCAGCATATTCTGCATTTCCTTGTCCATAAATCTCCTCTTTTTGTATATACCAATAAGCAGGTTTTACCTTAAACAAATTTGCTTCATTTTTTAGCATTGAGTGATTAAATTCCCTTAATGGGCTTATGTCATCTAATACATAAAAACCTCTACCAAATGATGCGGCTACAAGATCATCTTCTCTTCGTTGAATTGTGATGTCTCTAAAAGAAATTGTTGGTGTGCCTCCTTTTAATTTGGCCCAATTTACTCCGCCGTTATTAGTAAAATATATACCAAATTCTGTGGCGGCGAATAGTAAGTCTTTCTTAACATGATCTTGAACAAGCCTCCATGTTAGTAATTTACTAGGCAAATTACCATTCATAGAAACCCAAGTTTTCCCTTTATTAATACTTTTAATTAAATAGGGTTTATAATCGCCATATTTATGGTTATCTAATACTGCATAAACAATATTAGCATCGAATAGATCAGCTCTAAGATCATTTATAAATGCAGTCTTTGGAATACCTTTAATATTTCCAACTTCTATTTTTGTCCAAGATTGCCCTCCATTTTCTGTTACTTGAATGATGCCATCATCCGTACCTGCATATAAGAGACCTTCTTGTTTTGGCGATTCGGCAAGTGAAGTAACTGTATTATAATTAGACATAGCATCAACATCCCAAGCATTATCCCAACTTTGTTGTTTGCCCATTATTGGTAAGGTTATCCTTTCTTCATTTCTACTTAGATCGTTAGAAATAGGTGTCCATTCATCCCCTCTGTTTTCAGATTTCCAAACACGCTGTGATGCGAAATATAAACGTGTAGGTTTATGTGGACTTACAAGTATAGGGGCATCCCAATTAAATCGTTCATATGGCTCTCCTTCTTTAGGCTGAGGTTGAATATATACTGCTTCTCCGGTAGTTTGATCAATACGCCATAGCCAACCCTGCTGAAATTCACCATAGGTTATTTTCGGATTCCCTGGTTCAATTGCAGATTGATGACCATCAGCTCCTAAAGTAATCCACCAATCAGCATTTAGAATTCCGGCTTCACTTATTGTTCTTGAAGGCCCTCCATGAGACCCATTATCTTGTGTGCCTCCATAAATATTATAAAAAGGAGCTGTATCATCAACCGCTACTTTATAATATTGTGTTAATGGTAGATTTCTAACATAACGCCAACTTTTAGTTTGATCAAAAGTCTCGTACAAACCGCCATCTGTACCAAATAGTAAATAATTTGGATCTGATTTTTTAAATGCTAAAGCATGACTATCTACATGCTTTTTTTTCTCATTCATAAATGTAAATTTTTTTCCATGGTCATTTGAAATTTGCACAGTATTGCTCATAAGAAAAAGTTTCCCGTCTTGATGCGGTGATGCATATATCTCTTGATAATAATGAGGTCCGGTTCCTCCGGAAATGGCGTCAGATTGTTTAGTCCAAGAAATACCTTTATTCTTTGAAATAAATACACCGCCTTTTTTTCGATCTAACTCTATTGCCGCATAAATTATATCTGAATTAAAAGGTGAAATTGCTAAGCCAATTTTTCCAAGGTTAGATTTTGGAATACCGGATGTTAGTTTTGTCCAGGTTTCACCTCCATCTACACTTTTATGGATTCCTGAACCTGGCCCGCCACCTAAATAGGCAGCTACGGTTCTATGTCTTTGCCAGGTAGCAGCGTATAATACATCTGAATTTGTATAGTCTAAAATTAGATCTGTTGCCCCGATCCATTCATTATCTCCTAATGTTTTTTTCCATGATTTTCCTCCATCTATAGACTTATAAACACCTCTTTCGCCACCATTACTCCAAAGTGGACCTTGTGCAGCAACCCAAATGATTTCAGAATTTTCTGGATGGACAATAATTTTTGAAAGATGCTCAGACTTTTTCAATCCCTTATTTTTCCAGGTGGTTCCATCATCATAACTGACATAAATCCCATCTCCAAAACCAACATGTCTACCACCAACATTTTCTCCGGTGCCAACCCAAATTGTATGCTCATTATTAGGATCAATTGTAATGCAACCAATAGAATAACTAGTTTGCTTATCAAAAATGGGTGTCCAGGTTGTTCCGGCATTTACTGTTTTCCAGACTCCGCCAGAACCTACGGCTACATACCAAATATTTTCATTTTTTGGATGAATAGCTATATCAGCTATTCTACCCGAAGTTAATGCAGGGCCTAGATTTCTGAATTTTAAGCCATTAAAAGTATCGTCTGTTATTTGTTGAGCGTTTAATGAAATATGTGTGCCAATCAAACAAAGGCACAGCAGAATAATTTTAGAAATTGTTTTCATTTGAAAAAAGTTTGGTCTTCATAAAGGAAGGTGGTTAATGCTAAGCAAGTTAGTAAAATTCAATGAATGTTTGTAAATTAAAAGAGACGATCTTTTTGGGAAAAGATAACTTATTTTATGTGTACTAATTTTCCTTTTTTATAGTACTATGAATCATAATTCTTTAGATGGGAAATGCCTTTTGCTAGTACAGCAGTCTGGCACGTCCGCGACAAAAGTTTGCTAAACCTTTTTTTAAAGCTCGTTCCCCGGAAACGTCATTTTGAAAGTAAAAAGTGTTAAAACAGATTTATTCGAGAGTTTACTTTTTTAATCGGTCACTTTGAGTGACTTGTCTTGCGGCGAGTCCCTAAAACGTCACGTTGAAAGAAAAAGTCAATCCAAGTTGTGGATTGTTTTTTAGTTTTTCACAATTCTTCAAAAACGAGTTTTTTTGAATCCCTCAAAACAAAAAAGTCAGAACTTGCGTTCTGACTTTTTCTGATTTGTACTCGAGATGGGACTTGAACCCATACGGGCATTACTGCCCACTGGATTTTAAGTCCAGCGTGTCTACCAATTCCACCACTCGAGCAGCCTACTGTAAAATACAGTAATTGGTATTTTTATGAGC